>Ga0209582_1000016_pt1 | contig 224433 bp, 183 predicted proteins | sample KloWWTmetKNB5Kit_FD_187176 | JGI IMG/M metagenome (GOLD analysis project Ga0209582, IMG submission 187176) | Active sludge microbial communities from Klosterneuburg, Austria, studying microevolution and ecology of nitrifiers - Klosterneuburg... | ecosystem: Engineered > WWTP > Aerobic digester...
ATAAAAAAGAAAAGGAGGAACGGAACGATCATACCACCGAGGTATTGGAAATGAAAAGCAGCAGCAACAGCACCAAGCGATAATATATATCCTATTGAACCGATCAGCATTAGTTTTTTTCTGCCCAGCCTGTCTATAAGATATAATCCAAGCATAGTGAAGACAAGGTTCACCAACCCGATACCTGCACTTTGAAGAAAGGCGGCGCTTTTACCTATTCCTGCTAATTCAAAAACCCTTGGGGCAAAATAGATAACGGCGTTTATACCAGACATCTGGTTAAAAAAAGCAATCAGGATAGCCAGCAAGATGGGAACAGAAAATCGCTTTGTAAAAAAAACAGAGAGGCTTGCTTTTTGTTTTTCTTCATCAATAGAACGATGAATAGCTTCAATAGCTTCATCAACACCTTCAGGATCGGAGACCTGTAATATTTCACGGGCTTTCTGGTATTCATTTTTATGTACCATTAACCAGCGTGGACTTTCCGGTACAAAAGACATCAGGATAACAAATAAGATAGCCGGGAAAGCCAGTATTCCCAGCATCCATCGCCAGGCATCCTCACCAATACCACTCATTAAATAATTAGAAAAATAAGCCAGTAGTATTCCAAATACAATATTGAATTGAAAGGTGGCGACTAATTTACCTCTGTTCTTGGCCGGGGCAATTTCAGAAATGAATAAGGGAGCCACCACAGAGGAAGCACCAACACCCAATCCGCCCAAAAACCGAAAGCTCATAAAAGATATAACCCCAGAAGCCAGGGCTGATCCAACTGCAGAAACCAGGAAAAGTAATCCAATGCCGAGCAATACTTTCTTTCTTCCATATTTTTCTGCGGGTATCCCACCGAACAATGCACCTATTATAGTACCATATAATGCAGAGGCGATTGCCTGTCCGTGAACTACATCACTTAGCTCCCATAATTTTTGGATTTCCTGTTCAGCTCCGGAGATTACTGCCACATCCATACCAAAAAGAAGTCCGCCTAATGCTACAACGATACTCCAAAAAATCAGTTTCTTATTCATATGATAATCGTTTGAATAATTAAATATAGCTCACCAATACAGGGAGATAGTTTTAAAATAGTTTCAATTGTTTGTCATTTAGATTCATTTCAATAAAATATTGTAATTAGCTTGTTATTAAACAATTACATAAAAAATAGCCTCCCCTATCCTATCAGACAGTTTCGACTCCATGTCATTAGCTTTTGAATTCATTGCATGGTTGTTCTAATTTTTTTCCTTAAAAGTCATTTTTCAAAAAGGATGATTTAATTTTAAAGTAATTTTAGATTGTTTGTCCCATGCATTCATTACTTTTTTGTAACTGCTTCTACTTATTCAGAAAAATTGTCAGCTTTGCATTTTACTTTTATGCAGGCATGTTCCTTTTGCAATCCTGTACCAATGAAAGCAGGTCGCCCAAATACAGAATTGGTTTTTCGCAATGTGGGGATGCAGATAAATGGCGGAAGTCTATGCTGACTGAAATGAACAGGGAGCTGACCTTTTTTCCTGAACTGGAATTGATCTATAAGCAGGCTGATGATAACAGTTCGAAACAAGTGAAACAGGTAAAAGAATTACTGGCAGAAAATATTGACTTGCTGATTATATCACCCAACGAAGCACAGCCATTGACCCCCATTGTGGAAGAAGTTTTTAATAAAGGCATTCCAGTTATAGTGGTGGACCGGAAAATAGCTTCGACCTTATATACTAATTATATCGGGGCCGATAATTACCAGATCGGTAAAATGGCCGGCGAATATGTTGCTTCCTTATTAAAGCAAAAAGGAAATATTATTGAAGTAACCGGTTTGCCCGCTTCATCTCCGGCTATAGACCGTGAAAGAGGTTTCCGAGATGGAATCAAACCATTTCCGGATCTGAAAATTATCCAAAAGCTGAATGGAGGCTGGGTAAAGCCCAAAGCCAAACAAGCCATTGCAGGCCAAAACGAACAGTTGCTCCGTACCGATTTGATCTTTGCGCAAAATGATGTAATGGCGCTTGGCGCATACGAAGCAGCAAAAAATGCCGGCAATGATCAAGTAAAAATTATTGGTGTAGATGCTTTGCCCGGATCAGGTGCCGGAATGGAATTTATTTCAGATAAGATATTGACCGCTTCTTTGTTGTACCCAACCGGTGGTGCGGAATCTATACGGAATGCATTAAAAATACTAAACCACCAATCGCTCCCTAAACTAACCATACTGCAAACCCTGGTAGTGGATTCCACGAACGTGCAGATGATGAAACTGCAAAGTGATAAAATATCCAGCCAGCAAAAAGATATAGAGCAACAGTCCGGAATGATCACCGAACAAAAGAGGGTCTATAATAACCAGCAGACATTTGTTTATATTCTTGCTTGTTTACTGGGGTTAGCCATTTTTTTGGGAAGCCTATTATTCTATTCCCGCAGGCTCAATAAAATGATTAATAAAAAGCTGGCTCATCAAAATGAAGAAATATCACACAACAGCGAAAAACTGGTTGAAATGTCCGCCAAAGCGGAAGCGGCCCATGAGGCAAAATTGAACTTTTTTACCAATATATCACATGAGTTCCGGACTCCACTTACGCTTATCACAGGACCGGCTGAAGAAATGCTCAAACACCCCAAATTGCTTCCTCCAGTTCGCCAGCAACTTTCATTGATCCATAATAATGCGATGCGCCTGTTAAGATTAGTGAACCAATTAATGGATTTTCGGAAAATTGAGTTTAATAAGATGAAAGTAAGGGTGGCTGAGACCGACCTTGTGTCTTTTATAAATGATATAGTGCTGGTTTTTCATGACTTAGCCGCTAAACGAAATATTGACTGTAGGTTGCTCACAAAAGAACGCTCCCTTCCGGTATGGATTGACGTGGGCATCATGGACCAGGTATTGTTCAATTTATTGTCCAATGCTTTTAAATTCACGGACTACAATGGATCTGTATTGGTGAGTATTGAGAAAAACAATGAAACAAACCAGGCCATATTGCAGGTAGAGGACACAGGTATTGGAATGACGGAAGAAGATCAACAACATGCTTTTGAAGTTTTTTACCAGGGCGACCATGATAATCATAAAGGATCAGGCTTGGGGCTGGCGCTTACAAAAGAACTGGTAACGCTGCACCACGGCAGCATTACTGTAAAAAGTAAAAAAGGAAAAGGCTCTGTGTTTACAATCAACATCCCTTTAGGGAAAAAACATTTTGAAGAAGATGAAGTAAAAGAACAGACAACACCGGATTACCTACATGAAAATGAAACTAATTTTCTTTTTCCAGACCTGTTTCCCGTCAGGGCTTTTGAAAATACAGAAGAACAAAAAGAAGTTCATGTAAAAGAATCTACCATCCTAATCATTGAAGACAATCCTGAATTAAGACAGTTTCTTAAAATACAGTTGGCTGACAATTACGAAATTGTAGAAGCAGACAACGGCATTACCGGTTTGCAATTGGCTTTTGATAACCTTCCGGACCTAATTATTTGTGATATAATGCTTCCGGGAAAAGATGGGATCACTTTGACTAATCAATTAAAAGGAGATATACGAACAGGTACTATTCCTGTTATTTTATTGACAGCCAAAGCATCCGCCGAACAGCAGGCAGAAGGCATGAAATGTAAAGCCGATGCCTATATTACCAAACCCTTCAATTTTTCTTTTCTTGAAAACAGCATCATAAGCCTGTTAGCTAATCGTTATAAACTAAAAGAATATTTCAGCTCAGGCATTCCTGCCGAGATACGGAGTTCTGGGCATAATCAAACTGAACGGAAATTTATTGCAACATTCAAAGCAATAGTTGAAAATAATATCGCCAATGATAAGTTTGCCATTGAAGACATTTGTAAACAAATGACTATTTCAAAAGTGCAGCTTCACCGTAAAATAAGATCGCTTCTCAATAGTACTATCAATGAATATATACTAACAGTGCGTTTGCAAAAAGCAAAATATTATCTGCGGCATGAAGAATTAAGCATTGCAGAAGTAGCCTATAAAACAGGGTTTTCTTCACCTGCTTATTTTTCCACTGTCTTCAAAACAAAGCTGGGGGTATCGCCTACGGTATTTAAAGAAAGGCCGGTGGAAACAAAAGCGAAGGAGTAATAGATAGAGTTGAAATCGACAATCTTATTTTATCCTTAAAAGGCAACGCAACTCCAATGCCTTTTTTTTACATCTCTTTTATTTCTACTTACAGTTCCTTTTCGTAATCGTTTTGGGGCGTACGTAAACCAGAAGCAAAGTGTGACAAGACAATTTCAGTATCGAGATTGTTTGCATTTTTGTTTTTATTTATGCAGTTAGTAAAAATGCGGGTTGGCTGGCTTTTGTAAACCACCTCATCAATGCAGCATAGGACGATGTGTTAAGTGAAAAGCGATGGACTGATTTTTCAAAAGGGTATATTGCCAGCCAACTAAAAAAAAACTACGACACGAAGCCATCGGCAGTACTTAAAAAGCACAAGCCATTTTTTTTTACTAGAAGGTATGCAATCGATATGTTCTACACTTCTGTTCGAGGGTTTTGCTGATTCCCGATTGAGTATCTTAAAAAAAAACAGCATTGATAATCAATGCTGTTTGTTGACCCATAAGGATTCGAACCTTAACTAACTGAACCAAAATCAGTAGTGCTACCGTTACACCATGGGTCAATCCAAATCCAATCTTTCAATTGGGGTTGCAAAAATAGGGAAAAATTTTTTTCATTTCCAAAGGTTGACAGATTTTTTTTCTGGCTTTCTAAAAATCGGATCCAGCGCTCATCAATTTTTTTCCAGCATCGCTTTCTCCAATTTCCAACCCCTCACCAGCCTCCCTCCCATTTTTATATGATGAAAATAATTCTCATTGTCCTCATACACTTTTTGGTAGCAAAGAATTTGCAGGATGACATATATTCTTCTGTACAAGTGTGCGACGCAACGAAGATGCCATCTGTTTTTTGCTGAAACCATAAAAAAGGACATGCCTTTTGTCCCTATTTTGTTTCTATGAACCATTGAAGCTTTTTATTACATTTGCAGGGAACACAATTTATCATCTTAAATAATTTTTTTTCAAATGAAAGTTACCGTAGTTGGCGCTGGTGCAGTAGGTGCAACCTGTGCCGATAATATCGCCCGTAAAGAACTAGCATCAGAATTAGTTTTATTAGACATTAAGGAAGGCGTTGCCGAGGGCAAATCAATCGACATGATGCAAACCGCAGCCCTGCTGGGTTTTGATACTAAAATAAAAGGTGTTACCAACGATTATGCAGCCACTGAAAACTCAGATGTAGTGGTGATCACCTCCGGTCTGCCCCGTAAGCCAGGCATGACTCGCGAAGAACTGATTGGTGTAAATGCCGGCATCGTAAAGAGTGTGACAGAGAACATCTTAAAACATTCTCCCAATACCATCATCATTGTGGTTTCGAACCCAATGGATACCATGAACTATCTCACTTTTAAAACTTCTGGATTACCTAAACACAGAGTCATCGGCATGGGTGGCGCACTGGACTCTGCACGTTTCAGATACTATCTTAGCCAGGAACTGAAATGTTCTCCCGCCGATCTAAACGCTGTAGTGATTGGCGGACATGGCGACACTACCATGATTCCACTGATCAAACATGCCACCTGGGGAAGTACTCCGGTGACCAATTTCCTGACCGAGGAGCAACAACAAAAAATTGTAGCCGCTACAATGGTGGGTGGCGCTACGCTTACTAAACTCATTGGCACATCGGCCTGGTATGCACCCGGTGCAGGTACTGCCGCTATGGTGGAAAGCATTTTGCGCGACGAAAAGAAAATCATTTCCTGCGGTGTGTATCTGGAAGGAGAATATGGGCAAAACGACATTTCGTTGGTGGTTCCAGTTACCCTTGGCCGCAACGGATGGGAACAAATCATCGACTTCAAAATTAGCGACGATGAGCAGGCCACTTTCAACAATAGTGCCGATGCCGTAAGAACGATGAACGATGTGCTGAAAACATTGTAAGAATCAACTTTTATTTTTTCTACAAGCTCCAGCCTTTGGGTTGGAGCTTTTTGTTTTATATTTGTTTTCAGCATATGAATATATGTCATCACTATTGCAACAGTTTATCCCGCCTATGCGGGACTCCGTTTAGCAGATGTGCATATAGCAGCTCACCCCTAATTCATTATCCTAACTACAAAAACCAGTTGAATTTGAAAAACCTTGTCATCGCTTTTCTTATCGGGATTTGCACACTATGGTCAGCCAATTCCCAGGCACAGCACATCATACAACCCGGCTTCGATCCACAGGAATACATCACGCTGCTTTCACTGGGTTTTTTTGGCAGCAGTATGCCCGACAGCAACCTCCGCAAAAACTACAATGAGCCTTATCAAAAAATCTATACTTCTCCCGAAGTAGGACTAAAGAATAAATGGTGGCTTTACCAGCGCAATGACAAAGTGGGAGCCATTTTCATTAGAGGGACCATTGGCGATAATGTGAGCTGGGCTGCTAATTTTTATGCGGGCATGATTCCGGCAAAAGGAAGTTTACAACTCAATGATTCCACTACATTTCCCTACCAATTAGCAACAGATGAAAAAGCCAACGTACATGCAGGCTGGACAGTGGCACTGGCATCAATGGCTCCGGATATGGTAGCCAAAATAAAAGACTTGTACAACCAGGGAGTAAAGGATTTTTATATAGTAGGTCATAGTCAGGGAGGAGTAATAGCCTTTCTCACCCGCTCCTATTTTCACTATCTGCAACAGAACGGCGAACTCCCCAAAGACATTCTGTTCAAAACCTATTGCAGTGCTGCCCCCAAACCCGGCAATATGTACTATGCCTACGATTTTGAATTTATCACTAAAGGAGGTTGGGCCTATACTATTGTCAATGCTGCCGATTGGGTACCCGAATCGCCCTACACCATACAACGCATTCAGGACATGAACCCGCTCAATCCTTTGGTCAATGCCAAGCAATTATTGAAAAAACAAAAATTCCCGCTCAGGTTTGTTGGAGGCATCATCTACAACAAAGCCAACCGAAAACCCCGCAAGGCACAGGAATTATATACCAAATACCTTGGCGAGAAGGTATATAAGTTAGCCATAAAAAAAGCAATGCCTCAGCTAAAACAACCTCAATATGTGGAATCCGTAAACTACATGCGGGCAGGTAGTCCCGTCATCCTCCTTCCAGATGAAGCCTACCGCCAACGCTTTCCTGACAATGGCAAGGACTTCTTTCTCCACCATCATTTTGCACCTTACTACTTTTTATTGAAAAGACAATATTTGAGTCAGGGGGAGTGAAGCGAGGTAGCGGATTGAGGGGTGGTTTTGATCCACTTTTCAAAAAGAGAAAGCCTGTCTTTTACAATTTCGATGCGGTATTTATTGTGTGTCATCCAGACAAAAGGACGTTTGTATTTCACAATATGATTTTTCATAATCAAATGATCATTCCCATTAGAAATAAAAAAGTTGATTCCAGATTTCTGAAGTATCTGATGCAGTTCTCCCCATGAACATTTTACAATAATAGATGATTCATTTTTTAAACATATTTCTTTGTAACTGGAATTTTTCCAATACTTGATTATACAAACAATACTTTCCAGAGTAACCCGATGTGATTTTCTAGAGATATCAGTAAACCAGATAATAGTTTCTTTCAGGCTCCTTGTACTTCTTAGTTTTGCCTCTTCCAAATAGCCGCCCAAATGTAGTCTCAGGCATTCCCACAAAGGTTTTACAAGATATTTATCAATAGAGAAATTATTGATTATCTCCTGTGGAATTTCCGGGTTATCACTTTGATATCCAGTATTGAAAATGATATAAGGATTGTAATCAATAATATTGGTAATAGATCTTAAAACATCGTAAGCAGATCCTCCTTTTAGTGCCCAATCAAGAAAGATTAATGGAGGCCTTTTTTGTTGAATGATTTCTAAAGCCTCAGCAATGTGTAAGGCAAAGCCACAGCAATCCCATTCAGGATATTCATCTACCCGCTGTTTTATCCCCAGACATACTTTTGGGCTATCTTCTACAATAAGGTAAGTGAGTTTTGGCATAGTTTAGTTTTTAATATTAGGTGTAAACTCGTAGTGATATTCCTTAGGAATCCGTACAATCACAGTTGTTCCTGTACTGTTTGCAGGATGATCTACATAAGTGATTTCTATTTTTCTATGATTAAGCACATTCAGAATGGAAATAATTTGAGCAAGGTTTTTTGTGCCGGTACCATTGGTTTTATAAGATTTAAGCATCTTTACTGCTTCTCTTCCAATACCGTTATCTGAAATTTTTAATACCAAAAATTCCGATTCGTCAGTTATTTCAATTGAAAGAATATAAGGTGCTGACGACTTATTCCTTAGGCCATGTAAAAGCGCATTTTCCACATGTGTTTCAACAATACCTAAAGGAAGGTTCAATTGACTATGCTTTTCCAGAATTGTCTTCCCTTTGCAGGAATATTCCAAATCGGGTATATACATAATTTGATGAATCTTGATAACGTTTTCAACCAGTATCCATTCATTTTTCAAACTATGAAATACTCTTTTTTGCAATGACTGATTAAAAATCAAATTAATGCTCTCTCCTAATCTGCTTAATATTCTTTCTGCATCAGGGTAATCTTTCATATCTGCCCCTATAGTGTTCAATGCGTTTAGGATAAAATGAGGCCGAAACTGACTACTGAGCGAAACAAGGTTCAAATGACTCAACTCTTTTTCCTGAATCGCTCTTTTTTTGCTTGCTATAAACCAAAAAACAACAGGAACAAAGAATGCACTGGAAACCATGAGCCAAAACCACCAACGCTCCCATAGGTAAGGATTGATAATGATATTATACTTATACCTCGAAGTACTGCCATCCTGTTCAAACACCTCAATATAAAAATGATATAACCCATCATGTAGATTTTTATAGGTAAATGAACTTTCATTTCCAACAAGGGTAAACTGTAACTTCTCCCCTGCCTGTAAAAATGCTGTTCTGGTAAAACGAGGTAAACAATCGGGACTAAGATATTGAAAGGCAATATCAAAACTATTTTGTCCCGGTTTCAATTTCACAGCTTTCACCTCGCTTAAGTCAGTACGGCTACTATCTACCTTTAAGAAAGTATCCATCTTCACTTTGTAAACGGGGGTTTGCATCCACCTGGCTATATTCCATTGGTAAAGCATGTCGCTTGTACTAAACCACACGGTACTATCTTTATTAGAAACCAATAGCGTATTTTGCTCTGTATAACTTGTAAGAGCAGCCTCTTGCGGATTCAAATAGCGTAGGAGGATCTTCCTTTTATGATAAAAGCTATCTAAATTTAGCAGACAAATTTTGTCATAGCAACCCATCAAAAGCCAATTTTTATAGATTGCTAAGGAAGTAATTCTTTTAGTTTCATTTAATATAGGATGGTTTATTCTTCGGGCTGATTTTGGTGAAGGAATGCTTTTATAATCATTATAGTACCACAAACCATTATCACCTCCCATCCACACTGTTCCCCGATCATCAGTAAGACTACTTATAAATCCAAAAGGTGTTTCATTCTTTCTGGCATCAAAAGAAATTGCTTTGTGCCGAACCGGATCATACACCGCAAAACCCTTTTTGGGATGTCCCATCCAAATTCTCCCCATTGAATCTTCAGTTATAGTAGCCATTCCAAAAGGTTGAATTCCGATAGTGCTATCCAATACCTTCCAGGATACCGTTGGCTTATCAATTTCCGACGTATCACAATAATAAACCGGATAACCAATAGCAGCGGTAGGATAATACACCCTGTTTCCTTTTGGTGCGTGGTATAAATAAAAACCAGTAGGGAGTTATGGTTTCAACTTTGTACGATGATTCCAGCTTTCATATTTCAATATCCCTCCATCGCCTTCACCTACCAGATAAATTTTACCATCATAACTGAGGCCAGCATTCATAAAAGAAAAAGGCTCCTTATTATTGTTGTATAGTACGGCGACTTCTTTATTTTTCTTTGTGCTTCCCAAAACACTCAGCCGGAATTGGTAATTGCCTGCCCATATTTGCCCCTGGTCATCTTGCACCAAAGAAAAAACACTGTTTGAGTTATCATGGCTAAAAATTCTTGGGTACTTTTTAATATTGTAGAAAACACGCAAAGGCTTGTTCCCAGTTAATACTGTAATAAAGGGATAGTAGTAGTTACGCACTATTTTATTAATCTTCTCTTTAGTTTCAAATGTGATCATTACTGGGTCCTGCCCATTATCATTCATTTCGAAATAACTGTAAATCCCATTCATAGTTGAATACATCAAACCGCTGACAGCGGGATTCAATAATTGAAAATATTGATTGAAAGTTTTTGGATTTAGGGGAATAAAATTGCCTGTTAAACTTTCCAAAATCGCTTCCAGTTTCTTTTTCTCCAATTTTGTTTGTTCTCCAGACATCCCATAGAAATAATTAAAATATTGCCACTGCATTTCTTCCGGGACTTGTCCTTCATAGACATAATTTGAATTAATAAAATCAATTATGTATATTTTTTGTGCTTTCAAAACGCCAGGAACAGCAACAAAGAACTTGTTACTAAAAGTGAAACAGGACTTAACATCTTTTATCTTTATTTGATTGAAATTTGAAATATTAGCGACAGCCTTCCATTTATACCCAATAAACTCGTAAAGGACAATTTCCTTTTCCAAAAATTGAAGAGAAAATAATCTACTGCCTTTATCCTGTCGATCAACCAGAATGGAATGTACCAGATTGTGAGTTGTTTGAAACAGCACTCGATCCTCTTTTACAATATCAATACTATGGTTGTATTCTGAAAGCCATAACTCATCATTGGGTCTCAGCAAAAGGTTTACACCATTGGATAGGTTATTCAGGTTGGGTATATATCTAAAAAAATTATTACCAGTAAGATGCAGTGTACCAAAAAAGTCCTTTGCATAAATTTTTCCGGATGCGGATTGAGCAAAAGCCTGCACATAGTTGTTCCCTGGAAATCCATCCTTTTCGGTCAGGATGTAAGTATTAGCCACCCCAGCCGGTTGGGAGGGCTGGCCAATTACAACCTCCCAAACCATTAAAAACAGTATGAAAATATGGCAACGCATCCTTTTCCAAATCTACAAATGTTTTTGAATTGGAAATTCCGACTTACACATCCTTTTTTCCGACTTATGAGCTTCAAAGTACTTTTAAAAGGTATCCTGGATAACTTTAAGTGGAAATAAGCAATGCCTGTTTCGTTTGCCATGAGAAGTTTCATCGAAAAAAAATCAAACTATTAGCTCGAGCAAAACTCAAAAAGACATCATCAATTTCGCTAAAACCTGCATTGCATGGGGAAGCCGAAAACCAGAAATTTAAAAGAGTAGGCGAAATATAAAAAATCAAAAATTATGACAATTGTTATTATTCTTTTACTTATTGGAGGGTATATTTATTGGAATGGAATATCGGAACCTGCTGAATTAAAGAGATTATTAGTAGGCAAAACACAAGAACAACAAGACGTAATTAAGTATTTTTTTGGTAAAGGTGGATTTTTGACAAAAAGAATTTCCGATGCAGAATATGATAATTTGGTTGCTAACAAAGCTGGACAAACCGATTTTAAACAGAAAGCACTAAACAAAATTGGAGTTGATGAATCAGAGGTAAGAGAAATAGAACCTGTGAATTTTCAATGGTATGATTTTGATAATAGTACCTATGACAAAAAAGGAGCTGATAATATTTGGCGTTCATCCGCATATGAAATTACGTGGATGTTTTTTAGTGGTAGTCAAATTATGGTGTATCAATATTTGTTTCATATGGACAAATCGGAAGTAAAGGAAAATACCGAGGAGTATTTCTATAAAGATGTAGTAAGTTTTTCTACAAGAACAGGTACTGTGCAGTCGAAAACTGGTAATGCACAAATTAATACTAACGTATTTAGAATAAACCTACCAGGTGATAATTTTGAAACTGCAATTAGAAGCTCTGATGATAGTGTAGAAAGAGTTATTCAAGGTATGAAAGCAAAACTTAGAGAAAAGAAAAGTTAATGATCATAATTATGAAATTCAAAGGATTAAAGGTCCTTTGGATTTAACTTTTTATACCAAATTTTATGGGACTATTCAAAAATAAAAATCCAAATGAAACAGCATTTTCGGGGGGTAAAAAACATTGGGCTGATGTAATTAAAAATACTGGACTCGGTGAACTTTTAATTTGGCGACAGCCAGAGGAAGATTTTAATATAAATTCTACTCTTATTGTTATGCCGGGCGAAGAAGCTATTTTTATAAAAGGCGGAACAGTAGAACAAACCTTTGAAAATGGAACGTATAAACTGTCAACAGAAAATTATCCTTTTATTAGTCGTTTAAGAAACGCTTTTACTGGTGGGATAAGTACCTTTAATTGTGTCGTTTATTTTGTTCGCAAGGCTCACTCCGAAGAAATTTTGTGGGGTACTGATTCTCCAATTCAGGTGCGTGACAAAATGCTTGGAATTGCAACCAAACTTAAAGCAAGAGGAGCATACAAAATACAGATTGACAACCCTGTCAAATTCCTTGAAAAACTTATTGGTAATAATGTGCCTTTTCAATTTCAAGAAGAACTTAGTAAGTATTTCATAAATGAGTTTCAAAGTAAAATCAAATCAAGCATTACAAGGGCTGCAAACGAATCAACGCAAGAACTTATAGAAATTGAAGCTCGTTTAGATGAATTTGCAGATGCAATAAGTCCATTCATGCAGGAAACGCTTAGTGATTATGGATTAAAATTAGTCAAGTTCTCCATTGCAGCAATCAATATTGATGATGATGAACTTAGAAGGCGTTATGATGAAATTGGAATGGAGGCCATTGCAAAAATGAGGAATGCACAAGCAGACAAATCTGCCATCGGCATATTGGGTGATGATTGGACAAAACAACAACAGTTTGATATACTTAAAAGTATTGCTAGCAATGAAAGTGGGGGAGGAATTGCTTCTGCGGGTGCAGGATTAGGTATGGGGTTAGCTGCTGGAGGAATGTTTGGAAATATGGTTCAGCAAACTTTTAATCAATCTCGACAACCAACAAACGCTAATCCTGTTGAGAGTATCAAACAACTTAAAGAATTGTTTGATATTGGAGCAATAACCCAGGAGGAATTTGATACCAAAAAAAAGGAAATATTAAGTAAAATGTAAGCAAGTTGGAACTTATGGAAAAATTAAAATTTTTCTGGTATTTATTGAATTCTATCTTTTTGATCGTTTTTAATATCTATTTCTTTCTACTTAAAGGAACTGAACAGCCAACCTCTGTCTGGATCTCTTATGCATCTATACACCTTGCGTATTTAATGTTTCTACTAACTCCATTATTTGTTAGAAAAGGTAGTTATTCTGCTGACTATGGTCACCCTTTATTTGTAATAACAACCATTTACTTTTTTTTAGCACTTGCGATTGGAGTTTTTTTTATGATACTCTCATCTAAAACTTATACCGTTGTATTATTGGTTCAGATTACGATTGTCGCAATTTTTGCAGTTCTATTTCTAGCCAATTTGATTGCCAACAAACATACGGCAGACAATATTGAAAAGCATGAAGAAGAATTAAAATACGTGAAAGAATCCACCTCAAGACTTGATGGATTATTAAAACGAATTTCTGACAAAGCGACTCGAAAAAAAGTTGAAACGGCTTATGATTTGATACATAGCAGTCAAGTTAAATCATCCTACAAAGTAAAATTATTTGAGCAAGATGTTATCTACGAGATTGGCAAACTTGAAAATGCCTTAACACAAACTAATATTGAGACTATTCAATTGATAGTAGATAAAATCTGCAATTTAGCTAATGAAAGAAATAGACAATTAAAACTTATGAACTAAAAAATAGAACTGTAAATATGGGTCAACAAATAGTAGAATTAACATGTCCCGGCTGTGGCGACCGAGTTACAACAGGACAAACTGAATGCAAATTTTGTCATAAACCAATAGTAATTTCGACTTTCAACAGTGTGTATTCAATGCCAATTCCAGAGGTAAATAAATACGCAAACGAATATCGCAAGGCACTTTCAGACAATCCTGACAATAAAGACTTGAACACATCAATAGCAATGTGTTATTTGAAATTGAAATTGTATGATAAAGCTCTTTCAGCTTTTGAAAAAGCAATTGAAGACAATTTTGACAATTCAGAAACATTTTTTTATGCAGCAGTTTGTTTATTACAAGGCAATAAGGCTTTTCTGACACAACGCCCGACAATTGACAAAATTGAAGAATATATAAATGCAGCGTTGATGATTGAACCCAAAGGTATTTACTATTACTTCTGGTCGTACATAAAATACGATTATTTCAATCGTAAATTTTTTAACACAAAACCGACCTATCAAGAGACATTTCAAATGGCTAATGATAACTATGTTTCAGCATTTGACAAAGAACAACTTTTTTCAATTTTAGGAGTTCCAAAACCGGAGTGTATTTAATTCTATAAATATTTAAAGGGTTTCGTTAGCTGGTTTTCGGTATTCTCACCAATATTAGTAGTGTTTACCATTATTTTTCTGTTATCAGTTTTTCAACAAGCAATTAAGAAGTTGTAAAAGTTGGTAAACTTGTGAATACATCCATTCTTAATGCACAATACCAGTTTATGAATATACCCATTTTGCTGGTGATCTAAAATTATCATAAAAAAAAAATCACACCCCTTTTTTCAGCCTCTTAAACATATTCCCTACTTTTGCCTTCTATCCGACTATAAATATCGGAATTACGATTGCAGAACATGAAAAGATTCAACACATACTTCAATTCGAATCAACACTTATCCGTTTCCGGATGATGTGATCATTCTACATTTTCAACAAACTTTTGACTCCTACAGCCATTGGCGTGTCTGGTACTGAACGCAGTTTCCGACAGCATTAAAAAATGGCCTGTAGCCACATGTGCAGTTCTTTGACATAGTGGGGTCTTTTCGTTTGGCTTGAAAGAGCGCCAAAGCCTGACCCGCATTTATTTTTTGCCATGCCCTGCACTTGCATGGCCAATGAGTATGGAACAAAATGTTCCATAAGGGCAGTCACATGTGACTATTGACCTGTAGGTGTACAGTCAAAATTTTTTATTACACAATCAAAAAAAATAATGAAGATGATCACCTCAACAGTAAATAACGAGAAGTTACTATTGGCCTTAACCATAGTAGAAAAATTAAAAACGGAGTATAATATTCATCGGTTTGCATCTTTTAAGAATGCCGACTTTGTTGTGAAGTCGTTGTTGCTCGAATTCAAAATAAAATTTGTTTTCACCTCCAATGAATATAAACACAACATAAAGCTTTACAATAAAGGAATTGTAAAATGGCAGGACTTACGAAGTATTTCACAAAAAATCTTTCTTGATAAATTGAAAGAATGTAATAACAATGAGATTGATCTATTTTTCGGAATTAAAAGAATAGTATCTCCTAGAAAATAGACTACCATCTTTTTGCTTTGCCTTCAATTTCGAATCACAAAATCCAACACATAAACCCTTTGGTCAATCTATAGGTAAACTCAAAATTTTATATTATGAAAAATTAGACATCACTCGAACTTATTCCAGGTGAAACGCCCATGAATATTTTTTTTCACACAGGAGGATGTATATCAAACGTTCCATCCGACCAATAAAAAATAAAAAATATACGGTTGAAATATTCTTAAGAATATATGAGGAACAATGGATACTCTTTTTAAACGATCCGACCAATTTAAATCACTATTCAACATTGGTGGATATTACGACAGAATTTGATAGAAGATGGATACGTCCAACTCTGGCTTTCAAATTACTTTTTCAAAACTTTAAAGGTGGTAATATTTCCAAAGCTGAATTTATGGATTTAAGTATAGATCTTAGTATAAAGAAAAGAAAGGAATTGGGATTGTGCGTGTAAAGTCAGGTGGCAGCTAAGGACAAGCTCATTGAGTGTGTAGTGAAGTAAATAATAGCGGTACACTTACCTGCAGATGATGCTTCACTAAACACTTCACTAACTTAATTTAAACCTATTACCCACAAACGTACATGAAATTTTTCATTCATAAAATACACAAAGGATGGATGAAAAATTTTATGGAAGTTCCTCTTGGCCAAAAAACGATAATAAATATTCAAGAGTAATTATTCAAACGAAAGAAATTAAAATGAACGCAAATTTTAACTTAGACCGTTTTTTACATGCGCAAGAGAGCAGCTATGCACTTGCTTTAGCCGAGATGAAAACCGGTGAAAAAAGATCGCACTGGATGTGGTTTATTTTTCCGCAAATAGCCGGATTAGGCAATAGCAGTCATGCAAAATATTATGCTATTAAAAGCTCAAAAGAAGCCGTCGCTTATCTGCAACACGAAATATTGGGCCAACGGCTGATTGAAATTTCAAAGGTTGTATTAGACATCGCAGGAAAATCTGCTTATCAAATCTTTGACCATCCAGATTATTTGAAATTCAAATCCTGTATGACCCTTTTTGCAACTTTACCCGACACAGAACCAGTTTTTCTAAAATTGCTCGACAAATTTTTTGATGGGAAAAAAGATGAAATGACCCTCTATATTTTACAAACGGAATAAAGTATTCATTTGAAAATTAAGTGCTGTACTGATAATTTCAAAACTATCTTTTCAGGTCATGAGTAACACATTAAATGGCTACACCCTCTCCGCCGCCGCACCAAAAAACTGCTCCAGTTCTGCAAACATGTTTTTAAAAACAGGTATAACTACACCCATGCTATCCACAACGGCTCTGCCAATGGGCTTGATGAACTGGTAGGTAAGGGATTTTGTTTCGGTGTTTGCAGGCAATAGTTCCAGCTTGTTTACATAAAATAAAATCACTCCAAAAAAGGAAAGATACATGAGGCCAAAGAAAAGTATGCCGCCAATTTTGTCCACCCAGCCTAGCAGAATTGTTTCGGTAAATTTCTGCAATAACCGGGCAATCATCCGAACTATAATTACTGTGAGGGCAAATACAATAAGAAAAGATATAAACGGCAACCACCGGCCTGCTACATTTGCACTCTCGCCAATTTTGGCGGCTACTACTACTGATAATTTCATGGCTGCCGCCAGCCCTACCATCAGCGAAAGAAAGGAACCTACCCCTGCGATGAGTCCCATTCGATAACCTCGAAAGGCAGCGAACGACAATAGTATCATCACTATGATATCAATGATCAATTTCTGTCAATTATTTTGCGGCCAATAATTCTTTTACCATTGCTGAAATGGCTTTCCCATCAGTCTTTCCGGCCAATACCTTGGTGGCAGCACCCATCACTTTTCCCATGTCTGCAGGAGAAGCAGCACCAGTTTCAGCTATTATTTTTTCAATAGCCGATTTCAATTCATCGGCAGAAAGTTGGGCTGGCAGGTATTTTTCAATCACGGAAATTTCCTGACTTTCTTTCTCCGCCAAATCGGGTCTGTTTTGAGTCTGATAGATTTCCAAAGAATCTTTTCTTTGTTTCACTAATTTTTGCACCAGCTTTGTTTCCTCTTCGGTACTCAGGGCATCCTTGGCACCTTCGGCTGTTTTAGCTATTAGAATGGCTGCTTTCACAGCACGAAGACTGGTTAAAGCCACGGCATCTTTTGCCAGCATGGCTGTCTTAATATCTGCATTGATAGTTTGCTCTAATGACATTTCCTCTTTTTTTTACCGATTAATTATTTTCTTTCTTTTCTATTTCCTTTAGCTGCAGCGGGTCTGCTTTTTTCTACCCGTCCACCAAACCTAGAAGGCTTATGGTCTCCGGTTTTAGGTGTCTGAAATTTACCATTTGACCTGGGTTTGAAGCCTTCCTTTTTTTTGTCTTCAAATTTATTTCTATTGCTTGGTCCATCAAATTTATTGGCACGCGAAAAAGGGGCTTTCCCTCTGGATTGTTCCCTGCTAGCTTCCTCGCTTTTAGGTTTGCTATATATTCGCTTGCGTTGTCCAGCAGTTTTTGTACTGTCTTTATCCTTTAGAGGTCTAGGCGTTTCCGTCATGGCATCAGGAATATTGTCTGCTTCTCTTTGCTTTTTTTTCTTGTTTTCCTTGCCAAAATATTTAAGGATTCGCACTTCCTTCTCGTTGAGAAAACGATACTTACCACGTTCCACATTTTTCTTTGTAAGCCCCGCAAACATTACTCTGTCCAGGTTTTTTATTTCATACCCCAAACTTTCAAAAATGCGTCTAACTATGCGATTGCGACCACTGTGTATTTCCACACCAATCTGGGTTTTATCCCCGGTATCACTGTATGCCAATACATCTACAAAGGCAGGCCCATCTTCCAACACAACCCCTTTTAGAATTTTGTCAAAATCCCCTTTTTCAAGTACTTTATTCAAGGTAACGGCATATATTTTTTTGATCTCATTGCTAGGGTGTGTCAGTTTCTGAGCCAATTCCCCATCATTGGTGATCAACAAAACGCCAGATGTATTTCTATCCAATCGCCCTACAGGATACACTCTTTCTTTGGTAGCTGGTTTGATGATATCCAAAACTGTTTTGCGGTTTTGGGGATCATCGGTAGTGGTGATATAATCTTTCGGTTTATTCAGAAGGATATACACTAAATTTTTGCTCATAAATACCTTCTTGCCATTGGCCAATACCTCGTCTCCGTCATTCATTTTATATCCAGGCTCCAATACTACTTTTCCATTCACTTTCACTTTGCCATCCTTTATCAGATCAGCTGCATCCCGTCTACTACAAACGCCGCCATGAGCCAGATACTTATTTAGGGGCATCTGTTCTTCTACCTTTTGAATCCTGGGGATTTTTGGACCTTCGGCTAACTCTTGAGTGGCTTCCTTTTTCTTTTGTTCAAAAAAGGCGGCACGCTCCTTTTTGTATTTTCGTTTCTCTTGTTTAAAGCCTTCTTTGATGGCTGCATTACTTTTTTTCTTAGTAAACTTTTGGAAACGTGGATCTACTTTTTTCATTTTCTATGATTTGCTATTTTTCAACAGTAATTAAATATTTGAAAGGCTTGTTAAAGAAAACCTTTTCAATAAAGATGCGCAAAGATACTTGATGGCAAAGATAAAAAAGCCACTTCCTTCGAAGTGGCTTTTTCAATCAATGAAAGAAATCTACATTTGCATATTCCTTGCCTGCCCTCTTTCTTCACGCATTTTCTTTATTTTTTCATCCAGCTTGGCTTTTTGTTCCGGAGTCAAAATAGCATTAATCTTTTCCTGGCGCACTTTGCGCATTTCCCCCATTTTGGCTCTTTTGTCTTCATCACTTACCGCACTATCTTCTCTCAGTGCTTTCATCTTCACGCCTTCCTGCTCATCTATTTTTTTAATACTGTCTGATTGCTCCTTAGAAAGATTGAGGTCCTCATACATTTTCATCCGATCAAACCCACCTCTGGATCCTCTTTCTTTTTTCTGTTCGGGTTTGGGCGTTCCATCTTGTGCATAAGAAGCGGACACACTAAACAGACAAATGGCTGCTGCAAGAATTACTGTTTTTTTCATTTGAACTTTTTTTGTTTTTATTTTAAATATTATTATTGTTGATTATCGGTATATCCCATTGGGCAAGTTCCCTCTGTTCTCCATTTTCCCGGTGCGCATCAGCCTATTATCTCGCTGTTTTTGAATCCAGGCTGCTTTTTGAGCTGGGGTCAATATCTCATCCAGTGCCATATTTTGTTCACGTCTCAACTGCTCCAACTGGCTTTCACGCTCCTGCTTGCTGAGTGTTAAATTGCTCATGATATTTCTTTCCTTATCCCTTTTTTCTAAGGTCAAATCCAGTAATTTCTTTTTTTGATCAGCACTCAACTCCAAATCCTGACCACTTTTTTTGGATGCTTTTTTCTCCATTTTCCTGCTCAATCCATTCTCATCTTTGCCAATATTATTTCTTTTCTCATTATTTGTCACCCGTGCGGTAGTATCCTCCTCGTTTTTCTTCCAGGTACGGCTGTCTGCCAGGTTCTTTTCATACTGCTCCATTTGTTTGGCAGAAAGAATGGCTTTCCGCTTGTTCGAAGCATCTTCTCTGATGGTGATCAATTTGCGCCTTCTTTCCTGACGAGTCAGCGTGCTGTCCTCATTCACTGTTTTCATTTGTGCTTTGATATCTCTAGCCATTAAGGTCATTTTCTTTTGCTGATCTTTGCTTAGGTTCATGTCTTTGTAGAGATTGAACTTCTCCTTTTTGCCGGATTCCGTAACCACCCCTGGGTTTTCCCTTTCAGGAATTGTTTGAGCCCGAAGGCAAAATGGCGATCCTAAAGTGCACAATAGGATCAGTGTCCACCATGTTGAATTTCGTTTCATGAATTTTTCTTTTGTTTTTGACCACATGAAATTTAGCTAAAATCAATCTTCATTCTTTGAAAAATGAGCTGAAAACTTTTCGGCTTCACTACATGTGTCTCTTTTGATGTTTAATTAAAAATAAACCTGCTCATTCTTCTTGTTAAATATTTTGAAACAACCATTTGACTTTCATGCCATCCATTAGTTTAACGAATATCCTGAATCATATATTTATATGAAAACTTTTTAAGCAACCCTGCACTTCGTACCTTGCGACCATGCACGATTATTTCAAAGGATTGAACGAAAGACAACATGAGGCCGTTTCGCATATTCACGGACCACTGATGATCATAGCGGGTGCTGGCAGTGGAAAAACCAAAGTACTAACCACCAGAATTGCTCATTTGATGGCTAACGGTGTGGACGCATTTAATATATTGGCACTAACTTTCACCAATAAGGCGGCGAAGGAGATGAAAGAAAGGGTAGAAAATATTTTGGGAAACAATGAAGCCCGCAATTTGTATATCGGTACTTTTCATAGTGTGTTTGCCAGAATTTTAAGAGGCGAAGCCCACCGACTGGGATATCCCAACAATTTTACGATTTATGATACCGATGACGCCAAAAGTGTGGTAAAAACGGTGCTTCATGAAATGAGTCTGGATGACAAACTATACAAACCGGCAACGGTTTACAACCGAATTTCGGCCGCAAAAAACGCATTAGTAACTCCTTTAGACTATGCCAATGATTACTATTTGCAGCAAGAAGATTTTCGTGCTAATCGCCCGGCAATGGCAAAAATTTATGATGCCTATGCAAGGCGATGTTTTAAAAACGGAGCCATGGATTTTGACGATTTGTTGTTAAAATTTTATGAATTGCTTAAAACCAATCCGGAGTCATTAAGCAAATACCAGCATAAGTTCAAATTCATCATGATAGATGAGTACCAGGATACCAATCCTGCGCAATATGAGATTGTAAAACTGTTGGGTGCCATGCACGAAAATGTTTGTGTGGTGGGTGATGATGCCCAAAGCATTTATAGCTTTCGGGGAGCTACCATTCAAAATATCCTACAATTTCAAAAAGACTACGATGAGGTAAAAGTGGTGAAACTGGAACAAAATTACCGCAGCACCAAAAACATCATACATGTAGCCAACGAAATCATCAGCAACAACAAAGGGCAGATTCCAAAAGTGCTGTTTACCGAAAACAATGATGGTGAAAAGATAAAAATAGTAAGAACCGCATCGGATAATGAAGAAGGCAAATTTGTAGCAGATACTATTCAGGAGCAAAAACTCAGGAATCATTTTGCCAATAAGGAATTTGCCATTCTGTATCGAACCAATGCCCAAAGCCGTGCTTTTGAAGAAGCCCTTCGCCGAATGAGCATCACCTATACTATTTATGGTGGAATCAGTTTCTATCAGCGAAAAGAGATTAAAGACATTGTTGCCTATCTGCGCATCATCATCAATTCCAGAGACGAAGAAGCTTTAAAAAGGATCATCAACTATCCTACCAGAGGAATTGGAAAAACCACTTTAGACAAAATTGTTTTACTGGCCAATACGCACAATATAACCATGTGGGAAGTGTTGGCAGATGCGGCCCGATATGGTTTTAGGTCTGGCACGCTGGAAGTCATCAATCAATTTGTGATCATGATAAAAAGTTTTTCCAGTATGTTGGAAAAACAAAATGCTTACGAAGTGGCCGTTCATGTGGGCAAACAAACCAATCTGGTAAAAGAATTGTTCACTGACAAAAGTACCGAAGGCTTGCAACGGTATGAGAATGTGCAGGAATTACTAAACTCCATCAAAGAATGGGTGGAAAGTCCTGACAACGAGGACGGAGAAGTGGTGGATAAAAGCCTGGGGGCTTACTTGCAACAAATCACCCTGCTGACAGATGCCGACAACAAAGACCCCGATGCCGACACCGTTAAACTAATGACTATTCATGCGGCCAAAGGATTGGAATTTTCCTGTGTATTTGCGGCCGGACTGGAGGAAATGTTGTTTCCAAATGCCATGAGCATCAATACCCGCGAGGAATTGGAAGAGGAACGAAGATTGTTCTACGTGGTAGTTACAAGAGCCAAGAAAAAGCTTTGGATCACCTATGCCAATACCAGATACAAATTTGGACAATTGGTGCAGAACGAACCCAGCCGTTTTTTGGATGAGTTGCCTACGCAATTTGTGGATCAAAGTTTTTCCGGTGGTGGTACAAAAATGAATGGAAGTTTTAATTTTCCTTCTCCTGCCCATGATCGGATGAATGGCGGTGGATGGAGTAGCAAAAAAAAGGATGTGGACAATGCAGAGAAAAAGTATGGACCTCCACCAGACAGAAAAACTAGCACGCCTACCTATTTGCCCCCTAATACCTCCAATAAAGTAGCAGTGCATACGCCTACAGAGGGGTTCACACCTAGTGAGATCTCTGATCTTGCAGTGGGCCAAAATGTGGAGCATCAGAAATTTGGATTTGGAGAAATAACGAGCATCGAAGGAGCCAATCATAATCCGGTAGCGCTAATAACTTTTGTAAATAACGGAGAGAAAAAGATATTGCTGAACTATGCTAGATTGAGGATTGTAGAATAGACTTTACGATTCAGGAACTAAAGACTGGAACACGGTAAATTCAATCATAAGAAACAGGAACCGCAAACAAGAACTTCCTGATTAGCTGAGAAAGAAAAATTTATCAATGAAGGGGATAGACAGAAATTATTCACTTAGTGAAATAGAAACAACCGCTTCCTGGCTCTGGGGGCAGATAAAACCCTATCGGGTAATTGCATTTCACGGAGAGATGGGGGCAGGCAAAACCACTTTGATAAGTGCCTTGTGTACCAATCTGAAAGTGGAGGATGTGGTGAGCAGTCCTACTTTTTCTATCATCAATGAATATCGGTTCACTGATGATGGCAAGCCTGAAAGTATTTACCATATTGACTTGTACAGACTGAAGAACGAGCAGGATGCCATTGATGCAGGTGTGGAAGACTGTTTTTACAATGGCCGCTATTGTTTTGTAGAATGGCCAGAAAGGACTCCTACTCTCTTGCCAGAAGATACGGTGCATGTATATCTGCACAGTGTGGATGAAAATAATAGAAAGATAAAAATAGAAGAGAATTAAGTAAATTTATATCCATATTTTTTATCAGTACTAATAAAAACAGATTGATTTTTTTGTTTAGGAAGAATTAAAAAGATGAGACATGCACGGTAGATGAAGGGTTCGAACCGCCAGAGCGAACAATCAGAAAGAAGAGAAGTTTTCCCAGATGACTCAAAAAATATTTTTTATTCTTAAATAATATTGATTCGAAATAGCAAATGCATAGTCTAATTTTTTAGCATGAGTAAGAGAACCCTGATAAGTACATCTTTTAGTTATGAAACGCTCGAAGAAACGCTGGACATAAAAGTGAAAGGCGGAGGTATGATGATTGGTATTCCCAAGGAGATTGCGTTTCAGGAAAACCGTGTGGCACTGACACCAGATGCCGTAGGTGTGCTGGTGAGCAATGGCCACCAGGTGATGTTGGAACATAATGCCGGCGATGCGGCTCATTTTAGAGATAAAGAATATAGCGATGCAGGTGCCAAAATTGTGTATAGCCGTGAAGAGGTTTTTAAGGCTCCAATGCTGGTGAAAAGTGCCCCGGTGATTGAAGAAGATTTGCCTTTGTTGCAGATGAATCAATCCATCATTTCGCCATTGCATTTGTCCATGATGCAACAAGAAGTGTTGTGTACCATGATGCAAAAGAAAATAACCGCCATTTCTTTTGAAAACCTGAGAGATGACAGCGACAACTACCCTATTGTGCATAGTATGAGCGAGATTGCAGGGAGTGCCGTGATGCTGATTGCCGCACAATACTTAAGTTCTTCCAACTATGGGAAAGGCGTACTACTGGGAGGTATTTCTGGTATATCTCCGGCCAAAGTGATTATACTTGGAGCAGGAATTGTAGGTGAATATGCTGCCCGAGCGGCATTGGCATTGGGCGCATCGGTAAAAGTGTTTGATAATAATGTGAGCCGCCTGAGGCGATTGCAAAATACCATCGGACACAGATTGTGGACCTCTGTTATTGAACCAAAACTATTAGCCAAACAGTTGCGTACCTGTGAGGTGGCGGTGGGCGCACTAACCAGCCTAAGTGGACGAACCCCTATGGTGGTCACCGAGGAAATGGTAAGTGGCATGAGACCAGGCTCGGTGATTGTGGATGTAAGCATTGACCGTGGTGGTTGTTTTGAAACCTCTGAAGTAACCTCACACGAATCGCCGATCTATTTGAAATATGGAATCATCCATTATTGTGTACCCAATATACCCTCTGGATTTGCAAGAACTGCTTCGCAGGCCATCAGCAATGTGTTGATGCCTCTTCTGATAGATGCTGGAGATGCTGGCGGAATTGAAGATTTGATGTGGCATCGTTTTCATTTGCGTAGTGGCATCTACCTGTTCAAAGGACATCTGACAGATTTCTACCTGAGCCAGCGGTTTGATCTGAAGTTTACAGATCTGAATTTATTGATAGCTAGTCAACGCTAATCCTAATGTTGAAATATCCACTTTTCAATTTTAAAAAACAACTTATCGAATAGTCAATAATGAAAGGTATAAACTATCTAGCCGGACTTGGCACTATTTTCATCTTTTTAGGTATTTTTTGTTTCAGGGCTATTGTCATGAAGAACAAATCGATGCATCAGGCAAACACTACGATATCGCCAGTGGCAAAAGTCCTATTGGCTCTGTCTGGTCTTTTGGCTCTTGGTGTAGGTGCTTTTCTAATTTTAAGTTCGATAAAAAAAATATCCTGAGGGAAAACAATAGACCGAATGGGTTTTGCAGGTTTTCCAAAATATTGATGCCCATTACATAGAAATTACAAAAGCAGGAACTGGTCCTGCTTTTGTGTTTAATGGTAAGGCTTGAACTTATCTTTTTACAAAATCATATACCAGGAAAATGGTCTTACCCTCAAACAACACAGGGCTGCGGGCGGTGAAGTGGCCTTCTTCAAAAGAAGTTACTTCCAAAGAATATCCCTCCGCTACATCTTTTGAATCTTTCTTTTTTACGCCATCCATTTTTTTAAAATTGAAATAGGTGATACCATTACTCACCCGCTGCGACCAGATGATTTGTCTGGCACCTGAAGCACAGTTGCTTGCATTCACCGTATAAGATCCATACCCATTGTTGGGAAGGCTCCAGGTGCTGTTCACAAAACAATTTAAGGCTGCGTCATCAAAGGCTGTAATATTCAATTTTCCTTCTGCTCCATCCAATCTGGCAGAAGTAATTTCCCAGTTTCCTTTAAAGTCTTTTCTAGGAGCAACGGCCGCTTTTTTTCCTGAGGAACAGGAAGAGAATAGGACAGTAAGCGCAATAGCCAATACTGATAAGATTTTTACTTTCTTCATAAACGTTTTCATTTTTTAAAATATAATAATTGCAATTGTAATGCCAAATCGGATTTTTGACGCAGGCCAAATACAGTAAGTTGTATTCCCGCCTTAATTAATATTCACAGAAGGTTGTCTGGTGAAGCCACTACTCCATCCTTTCTTCCATATGCGCCAATTTTCCATCGGCAGTCATACCCTCCATCACAATCCTGAAAGCTTCGGTAATATCATTGTTATAAAAAGTAAGCACAGCTTGCTTAGTTCTTGGATCAATGACCACATTTGGATTCCAGTATAAGGTAGTGCGCACATCTTTATCCGCACCCGGAGGCGGATTAGTGTTTAAATACTTGGGCACGTAAAACTCTCTGATATTTGTGTACCCTTCAATTTTTGCTCCGGGAATGCCACTACCTTCCTCTCGTTTTATGTCATTTCCCCTACGGGTGTAAATAGCAATGGCTCCATTGGCACCGTTAAACCCTCCCATGAATGGAGGTCTAAATGCTTTGATATACGCCACATCGGTCAGATTTACATTGGCCACCATACTTGCATCGGAGGGCACTTCATCCACATAGATTTGAGGTGAACCTCCTCTCCAGTTAAGGGAGGCATTGGCTCCCTGACCACTGATCTGTAAGCCGGCTACCTTCCCCTGTAGATAGGTGAAAATATCCCCTGCATTGGCAAATTTATCATTCAACACATCAAAGGAAACAGCCTCTCCACCACTAAATAGCCCCGAAGCATATTTTTCATCCAGTATCTCCACTGGTGATTTAGTCTTTGCCTTTACGATCACCGTTTCCAGTTCTTTATATCTGTTTTTTTCCTGATAACTACCTTGAATTTCGGCCAGCTGAAGATGACGGAACAAGCCAGTGGTGTCTGGCCAAATCAGATTTGTGAATCCCATTCCCACAGGAGGAATGCGCAACTTATTCGGAAGAAACTGAATGGAAGATCCTTTCAGGCTGTTGCCCTGAAACTGATAATATACTTTGGCCGTATCAAAAATAAATAGTGATGGATCGTCGAAAGTCCCATTTCTATTGATGGGCATCAGAATCATTTTGTTGGGTACATCCTTTTGAGCAAGTATCATCATGGCAGAAGAACCATCTCCAATGGAACCCGGCACCACGCCCTGCACTATACCAGATAAGGTAAGATAGGATGTGTCACGGGTATAATTAATTTTTGGAAGATTTCCACTAAACACCTGCTGCCAATTGATTCTTCTCCAGCCGTTCGTTAGCATCACCATATCCAGATCCTGCTGTCGATAGGCAGCCGAGTCTGAAAAATAATATGCCGCATTATGTACTCGGCCCTTCAGATCGCTGGTCAACATGAGTGTGGAAAGAATATTATCGCTTTTATCAGCATCTATATTTAGATCTGTAACAGATACAGACATGGAAGAAGCCAGATTCTCAGGAACCGTAATTTTTATCTCATCTCTGGCCCGGGGATTGAGCCCCCAACGCTGCACTTCCATAGTTGGTTTAAACACATACGGCTGGTGGTTATTTATATACGTGATACGCTCGGTAATGGGTTGCCAATTTTTATCAAATACCGTGATGGTGAGCAACCCGTAGGGCAAATTGGCAATAGGTACAATTCCTGAAATTTCCTGTTTAACAGATTTGGTGAGTTTAAAAACCACATGCTGAAACATAGTACCCACCACATATACACTATCTAAACTATTGCTCAGATCAGGAGAAAGATTAACCTGAAAGGATCGGCTGTCTGGTGAAACAGTCACCAAAATATTTGCACCAGTTTTTTTGACTACTGGCAATGGGGTGGTACGTTCCACGTTTTGCTCATCCTTCCATCTGGCGGTGTAGCTGGCACCCGCTACAGGTTTTAGTAAAATAAATCCCATACCATCATGTCGCAGTTTCAGGCTGTCAATCTTTTTTCCATCAGGGCCCAGCACTACGCCTTTTATTTTTATGGGTCGTCCCCACTGATCAGAAGCTTTGAATGCAATTTTGTTAGGAACACCTGCAATGGCATCACCCCCTTCCGGAAAAAATTCAAGTACAGGTTTTACCACTACTTTTTGAACAGCACCAATGGCTTCCCTGCTAAGAATATTGATTGTTTTTCTGTATAAAAAAGAAGAGTCAAAATTCAGCATCCATTTGGTGTACGCTTTTACTGCGATGTATCGACCTTTATAATCAAGAGGAATATCGAACTGTCCATTGGTATAGCCATCCAACAAAGGAGCTACAGTATGTTTAAGCAATTTGCCCTGATCATCAATCCAGTCAATATAAAAATTCTTACTCTCCGTAGCCGGGGACATTTCATTCATGGCATAGGCTTTGAACCAAATGGTTTCTCCGCCAAAGTAGGAAGATTTGTCATAATGCAAATAGGCTCGTTCCGGACTGTATTTAGTAGCAAAACTTTCCAATCTGGAAACCATTTCCTGCCCACAGGCCCAAAGAGTGGCAAACAGCATTAGCAAAAGACTGAAGGCAAACTGAAACAAGCGATACATAGCGTGGTGGTACTTATTTTTTAAATATAGATGCATAGAAGTCCGAAAATTAACCCCTGCTGGCATTACAAAAAAATGTTTTAGGGTTTTAGATGCAATTTTAGGAATAATTTATTGGAGGAAGCTATCTACTTTGGACAAATAAAAGATTTCGCTGTTTTTCTACCTCACTAAAAATACCGGTAAAACACCCCTTTTTTATTCAGGTAGGATGGCGAACTTTATAGTGAAAAGTGAAATTGCAATAACAATATTATCTGGATTTTGAATACATCCCTGATGTATAGCAGTTCAATCTCCTTTGCAAAAAAATCAACTTAACTAAATCAAATTTTTCACCCCCATAAAAGCATCACCATGATTTTTGATTTTCACTACCACCTTTTGTTCAAACATTTCATATCCCGCGATCAGGCTTTACCAATTCATGAAAACATGAAAGTGAAAAAAATAGCCGCCTTACTCAATGACCTCTTTGGTGGGCCTTTCGACAGTCAGTCATCGCCTACCATTGTGAGTCAGAGTCCATTACAAATTGGCGTAGTGGCACTCCTAGCATTGGAACATGCCTTTACCAGAGAGGTGCTTCAGGTTTTTGGGATAGACCTTTCAAAAGGGCTACCAGTAGATTGGGATATGTTTGAAAGGATAAAGACAGGGGAGACTGATTATTATACAGAATTTAAAAAACAAGCTGATTTCTATCTAACCCATCAAAAAGCGTTGGAGCAAAATCCATTTAATATCTATTTCCTCACCCGAAAGCAATGTACCGGAATGCAGGCTGCAGAAATAAAACAAGTGTTGCAAACAGCAGGAAAAAGATTTATGTGTTTTTCCATAGAAGGGGGGCACAACTTATCCAATGCGCCTATCAAACAAGAAGGAGCGAGTTCCGATTCTCCAGAACTACAATTAAAAGAAATTCAGGAACATTCAAAACTAGATTTTATTAGTCTTAATCTTTGCCATCTCAGCGAAATTCCGGAACAACTTCTGGGCGGTTTTGCACAGGGCCTTACAAGTCAGGCTCAGATTGCTTTTAAGAGCGATGATTTCATTCCTAAAAATGGATTCGGTCTTAGTGCATTGGGGAAAAAAGTGGTGAAACAAGCACTAACACATAGCAGCCACCCTATACTGATAGATGTAAAGCACATGAGTATTTACACCCGTCTTGATTACTACAAATATCGAAAAGCCCTCATAAAAACAAATAGCGAAGTGAGCCGCCTACCGATCATCTCTTCGCATACAGGTTTTGTTTTTTTAAGTTTAAAAAAACTGTTGGACAATAAACTATTCCTTTCTGAAACCAGCACGGATAACGGAATCAGCCACAGTCAGATCAAAACCCTGAATCAACTTATCGGTGAGACTGAAAAAGGCTTCATCAATGAAAAGTTATATTCAAACCCCTGGAGTATCAATTTGTATGACGAGGATATTGAAGCTATTTTCGAATCAAGAGGCATGATTGGCATCAGCTTGGATCAGCGGATTTTGGGTGCCAGTAAAATGCTAATGGATGGAAACCGAAAAGCCTATTTTGATGCTGAAAGTATATCCTTTAAAGAATGGGAAAAACTATTCCGAGAAGGCCAATTTCCTATATCAGAGGAGGAAGAAGCAAGAGCCATTGCTCCTTCCAGAGAAGAAAGACATATTATGTTGCTTTGTACTCATATCGTATATGCCGTGCGTATGGGCTACGAAAAAATGGCTTGGAGCAATGACGAATCTCCTTGGAATCATATTTGCATCGGCTCTGACTATGATGGTCTGATAAATCCGATAAATGGATACAACACGATGTCAGACTTAAAAAAACTGGAAGCTCAACTAAGAAGATATCTTCCTGTGGCGGATAACCATTTGAAAATAAAAACCAATAGAAAGGCTTTTGAATACGATACCAATGGGAAAATAAAGTCCACATCTCTGGAAGCGGGTATTCAAAAGTTTTTGTTTACAAATGGGTTAAACTTTATTACCAGGTTTTTGAAAAATTGGAATTAGGCCAGCGGTTGGGCAATATGAACTGACTGATGCTGCACTTTCTTATAAATCAATTGAGGAGAAGGTTTGAACATTTGCTATTTGCTATGTATTCTGAAAGCCTAAAGCCCGCTCAATATTTTTGACTTCAATCAAAATGAATACAAACATTCTAATCTTCCTGTTAAAAAACAAACAGCAATACCAGCCTATCAAAAACATTCCCCTAAGTTTGCGCCCGCAAGCATAGAAAAATGGCTATCCCTTTTTCTAATAGTCTTAACACAACCTTAGATTTTCGGATATGTAAAAGTTTTTTTTACCACATCCTCTATCAAATAAATTTTATATTATGAAGAAACTATTTTTTTTGAGTATGGTTTTAGTTAGTCTTATTTCCTGTACAGCAAGTAAGAAATCCACCACACAACCATTGGAAGGGAGCTGGGAGTTGGAATATATCACTGGCCCCAGAATAGCTTTTGAAGGTTTGTATCCGGAGAAAAAGCCGACGATCACTTTTAATGCAAAAGAAAAAAGAGTGAATGGCCATAGCAGTTGTAACGTGTACAATGGAGCCTATACATTAAAGGGTAACAAGATAAAATTTGACCAAGTAGCTTCTACCATGATGGCTTGTCCCGGCAATGGCGAAAGCGTGTATTACAGCACCCTAGACAAGGCCACAAGCTACTCGATTAAAGATGGCAAATTGCATTTGATCATGGATGATGTGGTGATGATGACTTTCAAAAAGCTGTAGTCGCATCTTTGGAAAGATCTTAAAATTGAATTAAGGTTCCCGCAGGTTTTTTTTGAAAGCAGTTGGCTCAACTATAACGAAACACGAAATCTGCGGGAGCCATATTTGTTATATCACATTTGTATTGAAAATATAACCCACGATGGCAGTGACCGCCATAGCGATGGTTCCCCACACAGCCACGCGCCCCACTCCTCTCATAATCCTAGCACCACCTGTTTTAGCAGCTATTGCACCCAATAGCATTAGAAAGAAGATAGCACTGACATATTGAATATACACCATCCATACCATTGGAGCTAAAACGGAGACCAGCATTGGCAAAGCAGCTCCCACAATAAAAGAAGCAAAGGAGGTCCAAGCCGCCTGAAATGGTTTAGCCTTCGTGATTTCTATCAGCCCCAGCTCATCCCTGGCATGTGCCAGAAGTGCGTCATGCTTGGTCAATTGAACCGCCACTTTCAATGCTAGTTCTTTTTCCAGCCCACGGTTTTCATAAATGGTGGCTAGCTCCTGCAATTCCGCTTCGGGCATGGATTCCAATTCCATTTTTTCTCTATGCAAATCGGCCTGTTCCGTATCCATCTGCGAGCTTACCGAAACATATTCTCCGGCAGCCATAGAAAGGGCACCGGCAATCATCCCTGCCATTGCAGAAATGATCACCGTGTTGCGATCGCCACTGGCTGCCGCCACTCCAATCACAATACTGGTTGTAGAAAGGATGCCATCATTGGCACCAAGCACTGAGGCACGTAGCCAGCCTACTCTTGTGACATAATGTTTTTCTAATTGCATAACTAGGTTTTAAGAAGATGAAACACTTAATCAAAAAATTATCACAGGCGATTATTAGGCCAAAGGCAAGATATCTGGTCAATAACAATATTCTCCACTATTAAACTTTACAACTGATATGAATTCCCTCAAAATGCAAGGCAGATGATTTCTCTAACTACCTACTTCAAAAAATGCAAGGTGCTCAATCTCAGATTCTATTTCAACTCCTCTTTCAGATAGTGCCCGGTGTAGCTCTCTTTCACCTTAATAAGTTCTTCCGGCGTACCTGCAAATAAAATTTTTCCGCCACCATCGCCTCCTTCAGGCCCCAGATCAATGATATGATCGGCCACTTTTATCACATCCATATTATGTTCAATCACCAGCACTGTATTTCCCCGATTGGCCAGCTTATCCAGCACGATTAATAAGTGTCGGATGTCCTCGAAGTGCAATCCTGTTGTAGGTTCGTCCAGAATATAAAATGTTTTGCCAGTATCTTTTTTTGAAAGTTCGGTGCTTAACTTCACACGTTGTGCTTCGCCACCACTTAGAGTTACTGCATTTTGTCCAAGGGTAATATATCCCAGGCCTACATCCTGCAAAGTTTTTATTTTCCGATAGATAGAGGGTACTGCCTGAAAAAATTCCACCGCATCATCCACTGTCATGTTCAATACATCCGATATGGATTTCCCTTTATATCTGATTTCCAAAGTTTCTCGGTTGTATCTTTTGCCATTACATTTTTCGCAGGGCACATATACATCTGGTAAAAAATTCATTTCGATGGTGCGCATTCCTGCACCTTCGCAAACATCGCAACGACCGGTTTTTACATTGAAAGAAAATCGTCCGGCATTGTATCCTCTAATTTTTGCTTCAGGCACCGAGGCAAACAAGGTTCTTATATCGGTAAAAAAACCGCAATAGGTAGCCGGGTTGCTTCGGGGTGTTCGACCTATCGGAGATTGGTCAATCTCCACCACCTTGTCAATATTCTCCAATCCTCTGATTGCCTTATGGGGCATCACTGTCATGCGGCTGGCAGGAAAGCAATGATTACTTAAAAGCGGATACAGGGTTTCATTAATTAAGGTAGACTTACCGCTTCCGCTTACGCCTGTCACTACAATCATTTTACCTAAAGGAAATGTTACATGCACATCCTGCAGGTTGTTGCCGGAAACGCCTTTTAATTCTATACTTTTTCCATTACCCTTCCGACGCTCCTTGGGCAATTCAATTTTGAGATGACCATTGAGATAAGCAGCTGTAATGGTATCCAATTGCAATATCTCCTTTGGTGTTCCCTGCGCCACCACTCGTCCTCCATGATACCCAGCTCTTGGACCTATGTCAATCAGATAATCGGCGGCCAGCATGATGTCTTTGTCATGCTCCACTACCAAAACACTATTGCCAATATTGCGCAGGTTTTGCAGGGAGCTGATGAGCCGATGGTTGTCGCGTTGATGCAATCCAATGGAGGGTTCATCCAAAATATAAGTGATGCCCTGCAACTGAGAACCAATTTGTGTAGCTAACCTGATACGTTGAGATTCTCCTCCACTAAGAGTTCGTGTGGGTCGGTTCAGAGAAAGGTAAGTAAGTCCTACATCCAGTAAAAATCCAAGCCGTTCTCTTATTTCTTTCAGAATATCTTTTGCAATGGCATTTTGTTTTTTGGACAATCTTAATTCAATCCCATCCAACCAGGCAGCCAGATTATCCAGATTCAGATTGCTCAGATAGGCAATATTCTTTCCATCCACAAAAAACCAGAGACTTTCCTTTTTTAGTCTGTTGCCATTGCAATTTGAGCAAGCCTGTACTTCCATAAAACGCTCCACCCAATCTCTGAGTCCTTCATTACTTTGAGTGGACAGGTACCATCTTTTAAGCATCGGAATAATGCCTTCATAACCACCCGAATAATAATCGGGTATTGTATCATCTGCACCATCCAAATCCATTGTTTTCAATGCCCCACCATCCCCGTACAACAATAAATCCATTTGCTCTTGAGTCAGGTCTTTGATGGTTTTAGTCAGACTGATCTTATATTTTTTTGCAAAAGCTTCCACCTGCTGATACACGCTGGCACTACGTTCTTCGCCAAGTGGTGCAATTCCGCCATCCTTGACACTTACATTTGTATCGGGCAGTACTGCCTCCATCTTAATAACTGAACTCACGCCCAGCCCTCTACAATGTGGACATGCTCCATAGGGAGAGTTGAATGAAAAAGCGTTTGGGGACGGCTCCTCATAACTGATGCCGGTATCTTCGCACATCAGCGATTTGGAATATTGAATCAGTGCTTTTTCCTTTGCCTCTTTATCATTGTTTTGAGCAGCCACAAAAATCAAATCCTTACCCAATTTCAAAGCCTGCTGCACACTTTGGCTTAACCGCACTTTTAGGTCGTCGGTTAACTGCATCCGATCTACCACCAGCTCTATATCATGAATTTTATATCTGTCCACCTGCATTTTGGCTGTCAGGTCTTTAATCTCGCCATCCACTCTCACCTTCAAAAAACCTTTTTTTCTAACATCCTCAAACAGTTCCCGATAATGTCCCTTTCGCCCTCGAACCAAAGGGGCCAGCAAGTTTATTTTTTCTCCATTGAATCTTTGAAAAATGTTTTCTACAATTTCTTCCTCACTCCATTTCACCATTTTTTTTCCGGTATTAAAGGAATGAGCTTCGCCTACCCGGGCAAACAAAAGACGAAAAAAATCATACACTTCGGTAACCGTCCCCACGGTGGAGCGCGGATTCTTGTTAGTTGTTTTTTGTTCGATCGAGATAACAGGCGACAGGCCAGTGATCTTGTCCACGTCCGGACGTTCCATATCCCCTATAAATTGTCTGGCATAGGCACCAAAAGTCTCCATGTACCTTCGTTGACCTTCCGAATAAATCGTATCAAAAGCCAGAGAAGATTTGCCACTACCACTAATGCCGGTGATGACCACTAACTCATTCTTAGGTATGGAAATGTCAATATTCTTCAAATTGTGCTCCCTGGCACCAAATACTTCTATCGCACCAGAAGGACCGTTGTTTCTGTCATTATTCATATTAAACTTATGCTCCAGATTTTTTTTATTGCCTATTACTGCTTCAAATTCATAACCAAAATTTGAAATTAAAGGATTAAAATTCGCTAAAAATAATTTTTGGCATAATAATTTCTTTTCACCTCCATTGAATTGTATTCATTCACAAAAAAATTATTGCCCTTTCGTTGAGCATTACCCTTTTAATCAAATTTAAGATCAAGATGAAAAAGAATTTTTTATTGTTGTTAGCTTTATCAGCAACCATATTCACCACCTCTGTGGCACAGGTTTCTACCACACCAGAAACACCCAGAAACTATAAGCCCAAACCAAAGGAGCTATTGGCTATGCCCGGCGCACTTACCGATGAAATGACTTTTCCTGTACTGGGTCAATATGAATATGCAGATCAGGATGGGAACACATCAAACATCACTATTTATCGTGATGAGGAAAATAAAGGAATCGTTTGGGTGAATGGTTTGAAACTGGGCAAGTTTAGAGCGGACTTAAAAGCATCGCCGGCCACTTACAAGATTCCGGTTCAAAAAACGCTTCAAAACGACGTTACAGATAGTATCGAAGAGGAATCAATAACTTCATCTGCTACGACCCCTGTCAAACCAGCTCCTCGTTTTACCGGCAAGTCAATAAAAGAAGGCACGATGATTTTGGACACTACTGCCCAAAAATTATATATCAATCTAGGGGCAAAATTTGACGAAAAAGATCCGACAGCCATTTTCCCTGAATTGACAGTGACAGAACCTGTAGAGGAAGTCATTGCCGATACTGACAAAAAGCCGCAAGTGAAAAAAAAGAATATGGTAAAGAGTACAACTTATGTACTGACAAAAATTATTGATGCTAGTCAAGGAACTACTTCTGCTACAGGTGAAAACTAGAAGTTAATTGAGATATATAGAATCCGAAACTGCTTTTTAGCAGGCGGATGGGGAAACAAAAAATAAAAAAAGGTTGTCGGTTGGGCAACCTTTTATTTTTTGCCTGTGTCTATTCGACGCAAATTTACCATTGGCATATTATTTGGTAGTATGATGGAAATTTTTGTAATTTATTGTCTAATTAATTATAAAGTAAAAACTAAAAAAATGAGCGTATTTAAGACTACAGTATTTGCAACAGCAATAGCAGCATTGACTTTAACCAGTTGTGACAGCATGAACAGAACCCAGAAAGGGGCGGCCATCGGTGTAGGTGGAGGAGCAGCAGTAGGAGCCGTTATAGGCAAAGCCACAGGCAATACTGCATTAGGAGCTATTATTGGAGCAGCAGTAGGGGGTACAGCCGGTGCCATCATTGGAAAAAAAATGGACAAGCAGGCTGAGGAGATTAAGAACGAAGTGCCAGGTGCAAAAGTAGAGCGGGTAGATGAAGGGATTGTTGTGGAGTTTAGTAGTGCGGTGCTTTTTGGATTTGACCAGTCCAACCTTACAGCAAAATCGCAATCCACATTAGATGACCTTATCATTATCTTAAACAAATATCCTGATACTGATGTAGAAATTCAGGGACATACCGACAATACAGGTACTGCAAAATACAATCTGTCTTTGTCGGAGAGAAGAGCTTCCGTAGTGTCGAACTATCTAAGTGATCATGGAATTGGGTTGCAGCGCTTAACCACCAAAGGATATGGACTCAACAATCCTAAATACTCCAATGATACACCAGATGGTCGTTCACAAAATCGCAGAGTAGAGTTTTTGATTACGGCTAATGACAAAATGAAACAAGACGCAGCTAAAGAAGCCGGAACAAATTAATTCTGACTCGAATCAAAGTAAATACCCTTAGAGGATCGTTTACCCTATAAATTTTTTAAAAAACAATTCCGTATTTTATGAAAGTAAAACAATTACTATTTGGTGGGTTGCTGTTTACAGCATTTAGTTTTAGTGTGACCGAATCTCATGCACAGGCAGGAAAGTTTGGCGTGAATGCTGGGGCCAACTTTGCAAACATCACTGGAAAAGATGCACCATCTAATAACAAAATCAAAACAGGTTTTCAGGCTGGTGTTACCTATGACATAGGTATTGCTGATGATTTTGTGATTCAGCCTGGCTTGAGCTATGTACAAAATGGTACTCAGTATGATGGCATTTTTAGTGGCGCAACTGACCCAAAGGTTTATCTAAACTATGTTCAGCTCCCTATCACATTTCAATACCAACCAGAAGTAGGTACTGGTAGAGTTTTATTAGGAGCCGGACCTTATGTAGGAATGGGTGTTGGCCAAATAAAAGTAGATGGAGGCAGTGTATCCTTAAAATCCGATTGGGAGGATGCTTCAGTTAAAAAATTTGATGCAGGTGCCAAGCTGTTGGTAGGATACCAAATGGGAAATGGTTTGTCATTAAACCTAAATGCAAACTTGGGCTTATTAAAAATGATGGATGTGAACAATCCACCCACTACCAATAATACTTCTTTTGGTGTTACTGTTGGGTTTAAATTCTAATCCAAATTTATATCGAACAAAAATGCCGCCCTTGGGCGGTTTTTTTATTTTAGGAGAAACCGTTCCTACCGACTCAAAACAAATTTTTCTACCCCCAATTAGTAACCAATGAATTGTTAACAATATCACTTAAAATTGTTTTCAGAATCGTAGATTTGAACAAACAATTGATTGACATTTTCTGATAAACAAATTATTTCTGTGATTAGCCGAAAACTGATACTTTTAGTACTAATCGCTTTAGGTAGTCAACTATATTCTCAAAATTATATTTTCAACAGAATTTCCATCGGTGATGGACTGTTGTCGAACAATATTCGTAGCATTTGGCAGGATAGTTCTGGTTATATTTGGATAGGTTCTGAAAACGGGCTTCAACGATATGATGGCATCAGACTTAGAACAATATTAAGAAAGCGGGTTGATCAAATAATATCAGACAACAAGAATCGGGTTTGGATAAGGACTGGAAACCAGATCGGATTATTCAACCCCACCAGTTTTACTATCAATAATATTACCTACGAACAAAATTCCAAATTGATTTCGCCCAATAAATTGTGGCTGAAGAAGGATGCTTCAGGTGGTATTTATTTATTGCTAACCGGTATTGAAGTACAATATTTCAATCCAAAGACACTAAATTTTTCAGCACAATACAGTCCGTATAAAACTATACTAGGTACTCCAGTATTGGAAATAGTGGATGATCCTGGAAAGCAACGTATTTGGACTATTACAAAAAACGGATTAGGTTATTGGGACAGGAGCTCAAAGAGACATTTTACAAATTTCCACAACCAACAGAATGACTCCTTGCTCGCAAAACTTGGCAACACGGTTGTTTCAGGGCTTTTCATAGACAACAATCATCACTACTGGATAAAAACAAATAAAAGATCTGCTCCATACTATTTGACTTATGATAGCCGAAAAAATGGATTCACAAAAGAAGCAGAACATCTGAACCATGACTTTGAAAAAAATCATTTTGAAATTTATGGACTAAAAAAACTTTCAGATTCGGTTTCTGCCATTTATGGCCTAAACTATTTTAGGATCCAGAATGGTAAGACATCTACTGAAATTAAAAGTACGCCAAACAACCCCTATGGTATACAATTCAATGCCATTACTGATATTATTCAGGATCAGGAAGGAATTATTTGGGTGGCTACAGATAATGGTGTTTTTTATACAAGCAATGTCCTAACCAATACGCATATTGTCTTTAGCCTGGAAAAAAACAGAAGGTCGATTAGCAGTCTAATGGAAGACAAATATCAAAACCTATGGATCGCAACATGGGGAGGTGGTGTATATGTAGTGGATAAAAATGGCGACCTAATGACAAATCACCTAAACAATAACAAAGGGCAAAAGCAACCTATTCATCCATTTGTCTGGACCCTATGTCAGGACAATTTCAATAATATCTGGATAGGATGTCAGGGTGGTAATTTGTATCGCTTCAATCAGCAAAATAAAAAACTGTTACTCTTCCGGGTTCCAGCCTTTCACAAAAGTGATATTCGTCAAATTATTCATGACCAAAATGGCCGTTTGTGGTTTGGACTTCTTGATGGACGTGTATTCTACCTTCATCCATCCAACCAGCAAGGGACACAACCCAATTTTACTTTAGCACAATCTTTTGATGGTATCATCTCGAAAATGACGATCGTTAATGATCAGCAAATATGGATTGCTGTAAGTGGAATGGGCATTGTCATTTTAGATATCAATACTGGAAAAATAATTTCTACGCTTGATTATATAAAAACAAAACAGGCTGCCATTGCAAACATCAGGGATATACTTCCGGTAAATGATACACTTTGTATAATAGCAGGTGAAAGACTAGGCACTGTGAATCCCCGTAATTTAAGCATCGATTTTAGTTTGGTAAATAATAATAACTATTCATTAACCAACATGTATACGATGCAAATGGATGGATTTAACAATTTGTGGTTGGGAAGTTCCAATGGCATCTTTAAGCTAAATCTTAAATCGAAAATCTTATCCAAATACACGCAACAGGATGGGCTACTTACCATTCATAACAATAGCTATGTACCTGAAAGAAGTGTCAAGCTACATTCTGGAAATTTTGCTTTTGGAGGCAATCAGCATTTGGTCATTTACAATCCTGATCTGTATAACAGTTCCATTCAACCTCCTGATGTGTCAATTACAGGATTTCAACTTGGCAATCAATATCTCCCTTTAGACTCGCTTGAAAGGATGAAAGAAATCATAATTCCTTATGACCAAGGAAATTTTAGCATTGAGTTAGCGGCATTAAGTTACCGTCAAAAAAACAAAATAACCTATGAATACAAGTTAGAAGGACTGGATGATAAATGGATAGTCGTTACCGATTTACTCCCAGTAAAATACAACTATCTCCCACCAGGCGAATACAAATTTATGGTGAGAGCCAGAAACGAAGCTGGGCAATATTCCTCAAAAAACACCTCTCTGGTTTTATCCATTACTCCTCCCTTTTGGAAAAGTACATGGTTTTATTTTTTGATTATACTTTCGCTGACAGGCATCTTATTTTTTATACATAGGCTAAGACTGCAACGATTATTGCATGTGGAAAAAGTAAGAAGCCGATTAGCCAGAGACTTGCATGACGATATGGGTTCAACCCTCAGCACCATTAACATTCTAAGCAATTTAGCCCTACAACAAGACAAGCTCGATGAATCAAAAGCCAAAGACTACATGAGTACGATTAGTGTCAGCACATCTCAAATGATGGAGGCAATGGATGATATTGTATGGAGCATCAATCCGATGAATGATAGCTTGTCAAAAATCTTATCCAGAATGAAGGAAACAGCAGGAGCAATTTTAGAACCCAAGCAAATTGAATATCGTTTTGATGTAGCAGAAAACATCAATGAAATAAAACTTCCTATGGAAAGCAGAAGAGAAATATTTCTAATCTTCAAGGAAGCCATCAACAATATTGTAAAATATGCCGAATGTACAGAAGTCATTTTTTCTTTACACAAAAAAGTAAACAAATTTTCATTGAGCATTTGTGACAATGGCAAAGGGTTCAATACATCTACTGACAAACCTTCAACAGGAAGAAACGGCTTAAAAAACATGAACAAACGTGCATCCAACTTAAAAGGCAAATTATTCATTCAATCGCAACCTGGCATGGGAACTACCGTTACATTGTGGGTGCCCATCGCATAAATATGCGTTGTTAGGGGTACATTTCGATCTGATATTTGCATTAGAACCATTTGTAAACAATATTTCCTAACAGAAAATTATACTATAAATCATGAATAAAAAAACACATGCCATCCTCCAGATTCTACTGGGTATTTGCCTGGTCCTGGGTTTGGTAGAATTGGGAAACAGTCTTTATACAGAACATAGAGAGCTTATTGAAAATTTGGGAAATAACATTGCGGCCTCCAAAATTGGAAAAGGAATAAGCCAATACGCAAACCAATATTTTGCAAATACTTTTTGTGCAATAACAGGACTTATAAACTAGGTAAGATGATAAAAGTGCTTCTTTATGATGATGTAGAACAATTTCGAAATGCGACAGCCTTACTTCTAATTCAAAGTGGTGAGTTTGAAGTGGTGGGCAAATTTGATAATTGTGAAACAGTAATAGAGGATGTTCATTTGCTTCAACCGGATGTAATACTCATGGATATAGACATGCCCGTAAAGTCTGGCATAGAAGGAGTTCAGATGATTAGAAGTAAAAATGACACTGTCAAAATTATCATGCTAACAGTTTTTGACAACAACAATAACATTTATGATGCTATTCGATTTGGAGCAAATGGTTATGTGTTAAAAAAGAGTACTCCATTTGCAATCATCAATTCCATCAAAGAAGTATATGAAGGAGGAGCCCCAATGAATGCTTCCATTGCCACCCAGGTATTGCAAATGTTTGCCAGCATGTCTCCTGTTACAAAAAATTATGGATTATCGGAAAAAGAAAAGGCAGTACTGAAATTGTTAGTGGATGGTAATAGTTACAAGATGGTAGCAAACTCACTAAAAATATCAGTAGATACAGTTCGTACCCATATTAGAAATATTTACGAAAAACTTCAGGTTAATTCGAAAAGTGCAGCAGTAGCCAAAGCACTTAAGGATAGAATAATTTAATACCCACAAGATACTTTTTTCATAAACGGTATGCCGTATTGGCATCGCCATATCTAAAACCCCAAAATAAAAAATTCATCATGAAAAGGTTATCATACTTTCTTATTTCCATGTTACTATCATTTTTCTCCTGCAAAAGAGATGCTACTATTATTGTAAACCCTGGCACACCAGTACCAGAGGAAACCACCAGCATGAGAAGTTTTAGAATTGTGTTTGGAAATTTGCCCGAAAACCTCACACTTAGTGATGGTTTTAGGGCAACACTAGCATTAACAAATAATGAAACACCCAATACAGAATTTCTTATTACGATTCCGATCCAAAAAATACAACAATACGGCACCACTGCTATTTCACTAAAAAAGGGCAACTACACTCTAAAGCGTTTAGTTCTTTCAAATGCCGCAGGTATTATTAGGTACGCTTCTCCAATTGCAGGTGCTGCAAAAGCGGCATTGGTTAGCAAACCCTTAAGTTTGACCATTCCCCTGAGTGAAAAAGTCGAGAAAATTATATCCGCAGAAATATTGGCCATTCTGAATACAGATACTGCTGAAAATTTTGGATATCCTGCCGGAAGTTTCGGTAACCATAACCCCAACACGCCGCAGGAAGAGATGGACAAGCGAATCTTTATAAGACCACTTATTAAAGTAGGAGATATTATCTATGATAGTATTCCTGTTCAACTGGTCGTAAAAAGTTGGAATGCAAAAAACGAAATGACGTACAACATTCACTATTTACCCGCCGGTACTCAGAGCCTTTATCTTTCTGCTAAAGCAGTAAAACATCAATTAACTATTTCCAGATGGGGTATCCATGATGAACTATTGCTCCAGAAAAATGAAATTCAGGAAAACACCGTGTATGATATGGGAGGATCGAAAGCAGCAAAAAAACCTATCACTGTCTATGAGTATAAGATTATGAATGGGGTCAGTGTGCCCATCACAAAAACCAATTTCGAATATAATACAAACGGCCAATTAAAGCAAACTGTGGTATTTGCAAAACATCCTGACAAAACCAACTATATTATTCAAAAGAATAGTTTTGAATATACTAACAATAAAATTACACATATCAAAACCTACAACGAAAACTATGAGTTGGAAAAAACATTGATGGCCCAATACAATACTGAAGGCAGGGTTGCCTATATGGAAGAAAAAAGAGGAGTACTGTTTACAAAAGCATTTGTCTATTATATTCCACTTGAAACGCAATCAGGAATCAGCCAACATTTCCGGGTGGATATTGAATACACACACGAACATGGACTATATAAGACTTATTATAATAAGCAAGTACATGGTGGTGTCATTATTAAGGATCAGAAATCGACAGGCAATGGAAATACACAAGAGGGCCTCTATCAATATGATTCAAATATTAATCCATATGCACATTTAAACATTCCGGACTTAACCCTATCTTCTCTGGCCACGCATAATGCAACTAATAGTTGGAAAACATGGTATGGCGCCTACCCTGAATTTGAAGCTTACAAATTTGATTTCAAATACGATGCAGACGGTTATCTTATAGAACAACTAATTACCTATCGATCATACCGAACAAAAATTGAAACCCATACATCCAAAACTGTTTTTGTATTCTAAAAAAAGGGGGAAATAAAGAGATTCAGTAAAGAGATTACAACTTCAACATCAACCATTATCCAACCTCAATAAATTCCTCCTCCCAGATCATTGCCTGTTGCCGATACTATCAATGGCAACAGGCAATAATCAATTTCTTTTGAAAATTAATTAAAATGATGATTAAAACGTACTATACAAATGCTATCATAGTTTTTACCTACATTTGAAAATTAATCCAATGTAAAGCTTATGAGCATGAATAAAATAAGAAAATTCGTACTACTCTGTTTGATCCTTTCAGCCACCACATCATCTGAAGCGCAAATAGGTATTAAAGCAGGTTTTAGTGCCTATAACGTAATAACCAGAGACAAATACGACAATGAAGAATACAACGACCCCAAATTGAACCCTGGATTTCATGTGGGAATTACCTATGACCTACCAATTGCAAAAAATGTTTTTATCCAAACGGCAGCATTATTCGGTACAAAAGGATACCGAATGAAAAGAATGGCAGAATCTTCCTCAATAGAATCTTATATGACACCCTATTATGCCGAGATTCCGGTCAATTTATTATTTGCTCCAAAGTTGGGTAAAGGCAGACTACTTCTGGGTGCCGGACCGTACGTAGCTTATGGGTTTGGCGGTAAAGGAAAATATTATGGTAAAACTATTGTGAATGGCGTACTCGTTACAGACAATCAAACTGCCGACTTACAATTTGTGAACGATTTTAAAGATGCCAAAGCCGACAAATGGACTTATAGCAAACCATTAGATTATGGTATCCAACTGATGGAAGGATATGAATTTAATGGACACCTCTCCATTCAGGTATTTGGACAATTAGGTTTAGCTGATCTAAAGCCTTCAACTGACGGAGTGAAATCGACCAGCAAAATGAAAAACTATGGCATGGGTGTTTCACTCGGGTATATTTTTTAGAAATCTTTACAGGACATAAAAATTTCTGTCTTGTTTTATAACCGCAAGCATTATATATTTGCGTCTCGTTCTTTAAAATACTTATCAAGAAAGGCAGAGGGTATGGCCCTGTGAAGCCTTGGCAACCTGTCCACATACATGTGCGAACAAGGTGCCAATTCCATCCACATAATAATTATGTGGGCAGATAAGCCGGTAGTTTCAGTTTTTATAAAAAGTCTTTCTATATATGAAGCCCGCCTGTTTATCTGGTGGGCTTTTTTGTTTCCTTTCTTTAAGCACATACAGAACCATTATTGAATTTTTAATCACTATTTGGGATGAAAGAAAACAGAACCAGTATTTTCCTTTTAAACAGCAGTACCATCGCCTATACAATGTATTGCCGTTCCTGCTATATGCCTTTCGGGGCATCTTCCGTTTTATTTTCCTAAGTAGGAAAGATTAGCCTCTTATCTTTTATTATTAAACATTTTTTAAATAATCATTCATTAATAACAAATCAATTTTATGAGCAATACACTGCATTTCGACACATTACAAGTACATGCCGGCCAGCAACCCGATCCTACCACAGGAAGCCGTGCGGTACCACTTTATCAAACTACTTCTTATCAATTCAATAATACAGATCATGCAGCCAATCTTTTTGGATTGAAAGAGTTTGGGAATATTTACACCCGGATCATGAATCCAACAACCGATGTTTTTGAACAACGCATGGCTGCGTTGGAAGGGGGTGTGGCTGCGTTGGCCACCTCATCGGGCATGGCTGCACAATTTTTGGCCATCAACAATATTGTACAGGCTGGCGAAAACATTGTTGCTTCTCCTTTTTTGTATGGTGGCACTTTCAACCAATTCAAAGTGGCTTTTAAGCGCATTGGCATAGAAGTTCGCTTTGCCGAGGACGACAACGTAGAAAACTATCGAAACCTCATTGATGATAAAACCAAAGCCATTTATATCGAAACACTGGGAAACCCCAGACTAAATGTGCCGGATTTTGAAAAATTTGGAGCATTAGCTAAAGAAGTTGATCTTCCGCTGATAGTGGATAATACTTTTGGAGCAGGAGGCTATCTTTTTCAACCATTGAAACATGGGGCCAATATTGTGGTACACGCAGCCACCAAATGGATAGGCGGTCATGGCACCAGCATTGGAGGTGTGATTGTAGATGGTGGCAATTATAATTGGGGCAATGGCAAGTTCCCTCAGTTTTCAGAACCCTCGGAAGGCTATCATGGTCTGAATTTCTGGCAGGTTTTTGGAGAGGGCAACCCACTCGGCTTACCCAACATCGCTTTTGCCATTAGAGCAAGAGTAGAAGGATTGCGCGATTTTGGACCAGCTCAAAGTCCGTTTAATTCCTTCCTGTTTTTACAAGGATTGGAAACTCTGTCTCTGCGAGTGCAACGTACTGTGGACAATACTCTTGTACTGGCCCAGTGGTTGGAACAACATGAGCAGGTGGAGTTTGTGTGGTATCCTGGATTACCAAGCAGCCCTTACTTTGATCTGGCTAATAAATATTTACCAAAGGGTGCTGGTGGTGTTTTACAATTTGGTATAAAGGGCGGAGTAGAAAATGGACGAAAGTTTATCAATAGTTTAAAATTGGTAAGCCATTTGGCTAATGTGGGCGACTCTAAAACACTGGCCATTCATCCGGCATCCACTACGCATGAACAACTTTCGGAAGAAGAAAGAAAAAAGGCAGGTGTACTGGACAATCTGATTCGCATCAGCGTTGGTATCGAATACATAGAAGATATCAAGGCCGATTTTGAACAGGCGTTCAACGCAGTTTTTGCATAATCAAAACATCCGGCTGTTGTTAGTGTTTAGTATTAAACAAATAGTATTTAGCGTTAGCAACAGCCTTTTATACACTACATGAACCAACAGGTTTTTTATTATTCTCAACCCTTCACATTGGAAAATGGTGCTGTGTTGCAAAACATGCATCTGGCATATAATACTTATGGTCAATTGAACCAGGCCAAAAATAATGTGGTATGGATTTTTCATGCACTCACAGCCAATAGCCAGCCTCATGAGTGGTGGCCTGAAATGATTGGCGAAGGAAAAGTATTTGATCTGGCCAAAGATTTTATTATTTGTGTGAATATGCCGGGAAGTTGTTATGGCAGCAGCAGTCCATTGGACATCAACCCAGAAACTGGAACACCCTATTTTCACGACTTCCCCTTTTTCACGATCAGAGACATGATCCATGCCTTCCGATTATTGCAAAAAGAATTGGGAATAGAGAAAATCAGAATCGGCATAGGAGGCAGCACTGGCGGACAACAATTGATGGAGTGGGCCGTTCAGGATCCGGATGCGTTCGAATATATTTTCCCGATAGCTACTAATGCCAAATTTTCGCCATGGGGGAAAGCCTTCAATGCATCTCAAAGACTGGCGATTGAAGCCGATAGCACCTGGCATGAAAAAAATAATGATGCCGGCAAAAAAGGTCTGGAAGTGGCTCGAAGTATCGCACTGCTTTCCTACCGTACCGATACCGCTTACAACAATACACAGGCCGATCACAACAATGATCAGATTGAAGGCTTCAGAAGCGAGAGTTATCAGCGCTATCAAGGTCAAAAACTGTCAGCAAGATTTAATGCCTTTAGCTATTATGCGCTGACCAAAACGATGGATTCGCATAATATCGGTAGGGGTAGAATCAGTGTTACTCATGCTTTGAGTACCATCAAAGCAAAGACTTTAGCCTTGAGTATGGAAGGCGATATTTTATTTCCACCTTATGAACAGGCATTCATCGCCAGCCACATACCCAATGCACATGTAAAAATGATTTTGTCTGATTTTGGACATGATGGATTTTTATTGGAATATGATCAATTGACAATGGCTATCAATCACTTCTTAGGCAAAGAAGCAACAGAATCAGAATGACCATGGTTTATAGGAAAAACTTAGAATTTGAGCAATAAAACTTTTGGCTCAAAAAAAAATATACAATCTGCAATTTTAAATTTTTAATCTAAAAATATGAGTAAGCACAGACAATTAGTAATCGGTATGTTTGGGTTTGGTGTTGTGGGCGAAGGGCTTTACCGTGTGCTGGAACAAACACCCTCTCTATCTGCCTATATCAAAAAAGTTTGCATAAAGCATCCGGGCAAAAAAAGAAATGCACCTCCTACCCTGTTCACTACTGACAAAAATGAACTACTTGAGGACAAAGACATCAATGTGATTGTGGAAGTAATAGATGATGCCAACGCAGCGTTTGACATCGTGAAGATTGCATTGAAAAATAAAAAAGAAGTAGTAAGCTCCAGCAAAAAAATGATTGCCGAACACTTGCAGGAGTTATTGGATCTTCAGGAAAAAAGTGGCAGATCATTTTTGTACGAATCATCGGCCTGTGCATCCATACCAGCCATTAGAAATCTGGAGGAATATTATGACAATGATTTGTTGCATAGTATCCGCGCTATTGTAAATGGAAGTACCAATTTTATCCTGACCAAGATGTTCGATGACAATCTCGGATTTAAAGAGGCATTGCTCTTAGCACAACAATTAGGGTTTGCCGAAAGTAATCCTTCCCTTGATGTAGAAGGTTATGATGCTGTAAATAAATGGACGATATTTTTATGTCACGCCTATGGCATCATTTCCTCCCCGGACCAGATATTGTTCACTGGTATTCAGAACATTCACAAATCGGATGCGCTGGTAGCCAAAGCCAGAAATCAGCAAATACGTTTAGTGGCACAGGCCAAAAAATTGATCGGAGGTGGTGTAGCGGCATTTGTGTTGCCACAATTTGTAACCGCTGACAATCCATTGACCTTTGTCAAAAACGAGTACAATGGAGTGGTGATTGAAAGTGGATTTGCAGATCAGCAATTTTTTTATGGTAAGGGCGCTGGAAGTTTTCCAACTGCCTCGGCAGTGCTAAGTGATTTATCCGCATTAAGATATGGCTATAAATACGAATACAAAAAGCTGTACCATCATCAACCCAATATCCTAAATGACGACATTTATTTAAGGGTATATATCAGTTTTAGCGATATCAAAAATATCCCGACAGATGATTTTGAATGGATAGAACAATGGCATGCACAGGAAGACCGAAAATATTTATCGGGCATCATCTCACTGAAAAAACTAAAGGCAAGCACTTGGTGGAAAGAGAACGGCACCTCTTTGATTCTGGAATCTGACCCGATATTGGAAAGCATTGAAGAAAGGCAGGTGAAAAAAAAGAGCCTGGAACTAGCTGGATTGTTATAGGAATTAATATCGGCAAATCATCGGGTTAGATAATTGTTGATGTCTGTTGGACAATAGTTGAAGCGAATTTTAAGTCCATTTTTTGGGGTGAATATTTTATTTTTTGAACGCAGCGGAATCATGAAAAAAATAAATTCTTCACCCTAAATTTGTGCCCTATGAGCCAGCAATTATCATTCGACAACACAGAAATCGCCTTCCAATACAAATCTGAAAAAGATTTAAAAGATTCCAGTTTGCTTTTCAAAATGATGGGCTATCCATTCCTGGTAAAAATCGGGATACCACTTACTGTCTGGTCGGTGAAGGCAAAGCTCCCGGTAAAAGGACTGATCCGCAATACCATTTTCAAACAATTTGCCGGAGGAGAATCTTTGCAGCAAACAGCTACTGTGGCCAACACGCTGGGGAAATATAAAGTAGATATCATTCTAGACTATGCGGTTGAAGGTGGCGATGCCAGCGATGCCGAATATGACCATGCTGCCGGCGAATTTATCAAAGTAATTGATTATGCTGCCACTCAGTCCAACATACCGTTTATGAGCGTGAAGGTGACCGGATTAACCAGATTCTCATTGCTTGAAAAACTGGATGTGCTGATGCATAAGAGAGAAGGTACCCTTATTAAGAAATATTTGGGGGCATTGGAAGACCTGTCCAAAGAAGACAGAGAAGAATGGCATAGAGTAAGGCTTAGAATGATGCGCGTGTGCGAAAAAGCAGCTGAAAAAAATGTCGGGATGCTGGTGGATGCGGAAGAAACCTGGATTCAGGATCCGGTGGATGCTCTGATTATGTTGATGATGGATTCTTTCAACAAAGAAAAATTAATCATCTACAATACCGTACAACATTACAGACAAGACAGATTACAATTCTTAAAAGATAGTATAGATGCAGCCAAAGAAAGAGGCTTTTTATTAGGTGTAAAATTGGTTCGTGGTGCTTATATGGAAAAAGAAAGAGAACGGGCTGAAAGCCTTGGATACCCCTCACCTATTCAGCCAGACAAAGAAAGCAGCGACCGCGATTTTAATGCCGGTGTAAGTTTATGTCTGGACAATATAGATCGGGTTGGCGTGATCGTTGCCTCTCACAATGAGGACAGCAATATGCTGGCCGTGAAAAAACTACATGAATTAAATCAACCGCTCAATCATCCGCATGTCAACTTTAGTCAGCTCTTTGGGATGAGCGACAATATCACTTTCAACCTAGCCAATGCCGGATGCAATGTGAGCAAGTACCTTCCATTTGGCCCCATAGAGGATGTGATTCCTTACCTGATGCGACGTGCTCAGGAAAACACTTCTATAAAAGGCCAGACGGGTCGTGAGTTAGGACTGATTTTGAAAGAAATTAAGAGACGACATAGCGAAAGATAAGAATTGAAATCATCAATTTTCGATTTACATTTATCAATCTGCAATTTGTAATATTCAATTACACCCGCCAATAATCTCCTTTCCAGTTTTCAATCGATTGCTTAATTTGATTGGGCGTTAATTGTGTATCAAGAGCGTTTTCTATCAGTGCTGGCAATTCTTCGTCAGAAGCAAATCGCAAGGCTACAATCTGACGGGTACGCAAGGACCCGGCCACCAGATCAAAATCTTTTCCCGTAAGTTTGAAGTATCTAAAGCGAATTTCTTCTCTGATCATTCTGTCTTGAAGCCCGATGGCATAATGCTGCCTTACCATAAATGAAAACCAAGTCAAAAGAATTACTATCAATAATAACATTGCCCATATCCATCTAAATTCTCCATCACTTACAATGGTCTTGTAAGTAGTACAGCCAATAAGAAAGAGACAAACGGGATAAAAGATAAAATGATGTGGTGCATAAAACCGAATATGATTCTTAAAATTTTGTTTAGTCATGAATATTTTTTTTAAAAATAAACAATTCACAGATTGCCCACATCAATTGTCTGAGCCTACTAAGCAAACTACAATATCGTTATCTTGCGCCAATGCAGCAATATCTACAATTACTCAGGCATATTTTAGACAACGGCACTCAAAAAACGGATCGCACCGGCACAGGCACCATCAGTACTTTTGGGTATCAAATGCGATTTGATTTGCAAAAAGGTTTTCCATTAGTCACCACTAAAAAAGTGCATCTAAAAAGTATTATTTATGAGTTGCTTTGGTTTTTGAAAGGGAGCACCAATATTGCTTTTCTAAGAGAAAACAACGTGCGTATTTGGGATGAGTGGGCCGATGAGCAAGGAGAATTGGGCCCGGTGTATGGAAAGCAATGGCGTAGTTGGGAAGGCAAAGATGGCAAGGTGATAGATCAAATAGCGGATGTTATCAATCAGATAAAAAAAACGCCTGATAGTCGTCGGCTCATTGTAAGTGCATGGAATGTAGGCGACCTGCCAGAAATGGCTTTAATGCCCTGCCACACTTTGTTTCAATTTTATGTAGCTGATGGAAAACTGAGTTGCCAACTTTATCAGCGAAGTGCCGATGTGTTTTTAGGCGTTCCTTTTAACATAGCCTCCTATGCCTTACTCACGATGATGATGGCACAGGTTTGTGATTTGGAAGCCGGAGATTTTGTACACACTTTTGGAGATGTCCATATCTACAACAACCATCTGGAACAGGTTCAATTGCAACTGAGCAGAGATCCTTATCCGCTTCCTTCAATTTTGATAAACAAAGAAGTAAAAAATATTTTTGAATTCCGGTACGAAGATTTTGAACTGAACAATTATCAATCATATCCGGGCATTAAGGCACCGGTGGCTGTATAAAATCTAAGAAGGAAAAACAAAATATTAATAGTCAAATACCCATTCGGAAACCTAAATTAGAAATCAATATGACCATTTCCTTAGTCGTAGCGGCCTCCACCAATAATGTGATAGGCAAGAACAATCAATTGGTATGGAAACTGCCAAACGATATGAAGCATTTCAAAAATACAACCTGGGGATTGCCTGTGGTGATGGGAAGAAAAACTTTTGAAACCTTTAAGCGACCACTACCCGGAAGAAAAAATATTGTTCTAAGTACACAAAAGGATTTGAAAATAGAAGGAGCCATTGTTCTAAACAGCTTGAAAGACGTGGCTTTTTTGGTAAAGGAAATGGATGTAAATGAGTTGATGGTGATAGGTGGAGGAGAAATCTATGAGATGTATTTCCCAAAAGCAAACAAAATATATTTGACCAGAGTAAATACAGTGATAGATGGAGACACTTTCTTCCCGGTAATTGAAGAAAAGGATTGGCAACTAAAAAGCATCATAAAAAACAAAGCAGACGATACACATGCTTTCGATTATAGCTACGAGCTTTGGGAAAGAAAATAAGCTTAGGTTAGATCATTTACCAATCTGAAATCTGTAATCCGCAATCCTTAATCCGCAATTCAATGGTTTACTCTCCGCTTCAAGCAGCAGCAAAATACTTTAGGTACTATGTGCATGCAGCCAATAGTAAAGGACATGGCACCCACTCGCCATTTGTTTTTGAGTTTATTACAAAAGTGATGAATGATTTCACAAAGTATGAGGATTATTCAAAAGTAGAAGACCTGCGCAAACTGTTATTGTCCAATAATACATCCATAAAAGTGGATGACCTTGGTGCGGGTTCTACAGCCACCAAATCAAATATTCGCACTATTACTTCTATTGCAAAAAATGCAGCTAAACCTAAAAAGTTTGGACAATTGCTTTACCGGATGGTAAAATATTACCAACCCAAAAATGTTTTGGAATTAGGTACTTCCTTGGGAATCACCAGCAGTTATCTTGCGCTTGCCAATCCTACTGCCAACCTAGTGACTATGGAAGGATCTGAAAGTATTTGTGAAGTGGCCCGAAGTAATTTCGAATCTTTACAGCTCAAGAATATTGAACTGGTACAGGGCAACTTCGATACCCAACTTCAATCAGTATTGGACGGGATGGGTCAGGTAGATTTTGCTTTTATAGATGGCAATCACAGAAAGGAACCTACCGAAAGATATTTCCATCAAATACTTCCGCATATACATAATGACACGATACTAATCTTTGACGATATACATTGGAGCAAAGAGATGGAAACAGCCTGGAGAAATATTGTACAGCACGAAGCGGTTGCCTGCGATATTGATTTATTTTACATAGGCATTATCAGTTTCAGAAAAGAGTTTCAAGAAAAGCAAAGGTTTTCAGTGAGATTTTGAAGTGCTTATTGAACACCTATATTTATCTGTTTTCTTTATCTTTAAAACAATAGAACAAAGTCATGCCCATAAGCAGTATCGATGAAGTCGTTTTGACTCTGCGTTCAATCGTAGAAGAATGCAGGCAAAAACAATCAAAGGCCGGATTTTTTGCGGCTTTATATTTACGCATGACCGAAGCTGTGAAAGAAGGAATTAGCAACCACCAATTCGAAAACGCGAAGCTGATGGAGCAATTGGATATTTGTTTTGCAGAAAGGTATATATCAGCCTACCAAGCCTATGGTGCCAAACAAAAATGTACTCGTTCCTGGAAACTGACATTTGATAGCTGTGGCAATAACGACAATATTGTACTGCAACACTTGTTGATGGGAATAAACACCCATATCAACCTGGATCTGGCCATTGCTGCCGCCACTGTGGCACCTGGAGAAAGCATTCATAGATTGGAAAAAGATTTCAACCGCATCAATGATATTATCGCCACTTTGTCCGATGACGTTCAGGAATGCCTTACCAAAATATGGTTTCCCATGCGCCTGGTTACAAGAATCATGAATGGAAAACAAGAAGCAGTGCTCAACTTTAGTATCACAAAAGCCAGACAAACTTCATGGGCCAATGCGGTTCTTTTGGCCAACATGATTGAGGTTCAAAAACTTTCATATATTGACAGCATGGATAGCATGGTGGAGAAAGTTGGCAGAGCTATTCAGTCGCCAGGATTCTGGATTAATATACTATTGAAACTTATCCGTAGAACAGAATACAATAACATTTCCAGAACCATCACACTGATAGAAACGATAAAAGTATAGATGCATTAGCTATTATTCCAAATCTGCCAGCTCAACTCGGCCTGCTCCACTAGCATTTCATAACCATTTTTTATGGAGGCGCCTCTTTCTTCTCCTTTTTGCAAAAACAGTGTTTTAGCCGGATTATAAACCAGATCGTACAAATAGTTTTTGGGGGTTAAGAGTTCATAAGGGATTGTGGGAGCTGTTTCCACTTTTGGAAAACTCCCCAATGGTGTAGAATTAATTATTAGAGGGTAACTATCTATAATATCCTTATTCAAATCTTCATAAGTCAGGCCGACACCTTTGCTCCGAGATACGAACGCAACCTCAATACCCAAGCTCTCCAACACAAACAATACGGCCTTGGCAGCTCCGCCAGTTCCCAATATTAGTGCCTTTTTGTGATGTGATTGTAATTGTGGTAATAGCGATTTTTTAAATGCTGGCGCATCTGTATTGAATCCCTTTAGTTGTCCATCTTTTATCTTTATACAATTAACCGCTTTTATTTTTTCTGCCTCAATGCTCAACTCATTCAAAAATGGCAACACCTGTTCCTTGTAGGGTATGGTAACATTAAGACCTAATAAACCCGGATTTGACTGCAATAATTCTGGAAAAAGAGAAATATGCTCAATAGGGAATAACTCGTAAGCCGCATTACCAATACCCTCTTTTTCAAATTTTTCGGTAAAATACTTTTTGGAAAAGGATTGTACCAATGGCATGCCGATAAGGCCATATACATTCATTGAACTACTATTTATCCAGATACAGAGAAAAGGTATCCCCACGAAGTCCAATACGCATTGCTTCCAATGCAATCACTTCGTATGGAGGAATATTACCAAGATTTACATTGCAACCGATTAATTCCAGAAAATATAATTGCTGTGCTTTTTGTGGTGCTTCCCAGATTATTTTCTGTGATGGAATTTGAGTCAGAATTTCCTGAACCAGCCCTTCCCGCACTTCTCCTGTACCACGATAAATACCCACATTACCGGCTTCTCGGGCTTCCGCGATCACATACGTAGATCCAGCTTCCAATTCTGCCTTCATCAACTCAATCCATTTGTAAGGAGGGATAATATGTGTTGCATCTTTACTACCCACTTCGCTAAGCACAGTACCATATTTAGTAAGCTTTTCTATATAACCACATTTTTCAGCATGAGGTATTGTAATAGATCCATCGCTCACTTCCATATAATCAATATTCAGCGACTGACAAGTATTGATATAATCCTGCATCTGATTTCGCACCAGATAAGCCTCGAACAAAGTACCACCAAAATACACCGCCATACCATGTGCCTTATAAACTTCTATTTTTTCTGTAAGTTGTGGTGTAACTACAGCTGTTCCAAATCCCAGTTTCACTATATCGACATGAGGAGAAGATGCGCTCATAAAGTTTTTTGCTTCTACAAGGCTCAATCCTTTATCCATAACCATTGTAAGTCCAAAACTGCGAGGCTGACTGGTTCTTTGTGGTAATTGCGTAAGATTAAAATTCATCAAGTTCAAATTAGTGGCCGCAAAAGTAATTATTTATTTTTTTACATAATAATGAAGCCAAGCGAAAAAATAATAAAAATTCCAATCTGTCTTGATCTTGCCTAGAGAGGCCATTTTCATCATTGCTGATTTCATTGTAATATTATGAAAAACTCAATACCTCTTTTTTCAATTCCCTGCTATTATGATCAAACAAAATGCAAAATTTTATCATTTCTCCTTTTTCTTTTTGTACCTGGTGATCATTTCCGCTACCTGTGGGTGTTGTAATAAGGCAGGATTTATCTGCAATATTTTTTTTAAAAGCGAAGGAGTCCTTTCCAAAGCATTCTCCAAATGAATCAATGCCTCTTTTGTTTTGCCAATGGCAAAGTAAATTAACGCACGTAAATAGTTGAAGATTGGCTTCTCATTAGTCATGAAATAAGCTTGTTCTATTTGTTGCAAGGCTTCATCATAATATTCAGCTTTATACAAGCATTTGATGAGAGATTCCCAACCCATCGTTGATTTAGGCTTAAGTCTTACTACATTCATAAAATATTGTACGGCTTCTTTTGTATAACCCAAATTGATCTTACATTCTCCCATGAGAAAATTATACTCAGCTTTATTGCGCTTTACTTTCAGGGAGCTTTCTAACTGTTTGATGCATTGAGCATACATTCCTTCCTTGTAATAAGTATAAGCAATTTTATAAGAAAGGGTGCTTACCTCCGGATTCAAATGCGAGGCTTTTCTATAATAAAATCTTGCCTGCGAAAAATTCTTCATTTTTTCATAGCAGTATCCTATTGCTTCATAAATCACATCCTCGGGCTTTGACAACTCTATCACTTTCTCCAAATTCTCAATAGCATCCTTGTACTTTCGAAGCCTTATATAGGCATCCCCTATATTCCGATAGGCATAGTCCATTTTCTCATCTATCACCAAAGCATACTTATAGGCATCAATGGCCTTTTCATATAATTTGATTCCCTGAAACGCTGTTCCCAAATTGAACCAAGCCAATTCATTGTATGGATGATCATCGATAATTTTTTTGTGTAATTCGATGCTTTCCGCATTCCTACCTGTGTAATCTGTCCAAAAACAAAATTTGTACAACGCTTCCTCATTTTCCGGTTCCTGATTCAGGATTTCCTTTAGACAGTCAAACACCTTATCAAAATCTTCATAATCATCATACACATCTGCCAACTCAAAAAGCAATTCGACTCTTTCTTCTCCTTCAAACAAACGGAGTGCTTCATGAAGCACTTCCACTGCAGCCTCATGTTGGTCTAAAGCTAAATAAGCCTCTGTCTTTAAAATATAAATATCAATATTCCTGTTATCGAAAATAGCCGCCTGCTCCAATAGGTGCAGGGCATCCTCGTAAGCTCTTTTATCCAACAATAAATCTGCTTTTTTAATCAGAAGTGAAGCAGAATACGGAAACTGTTCAATGGCAATTTCCACCACTTGGTAAGCTTTGATGAATTGTTCCTGAAGTTCGAAATGTTCAATCAGTTTTTCAAAGGATTCTTCCTCTATATACGAACCACTTCGTCCTTTTCTTAAATTTTCGAATCGTTGCAGAAGTTCATTCAATTCTTCACCTCTTTCTTCGTCGTTTTGCTGAAACTCTCTCATAGCCCTTCATTTTTTAGTATTATCAAAAATGGCAACACCTAATTCCTTATACAAATTATACAAAATCAACAATCCGAGTCGAAATAAGTTTTCCTCCAATGTGCAAAACTTTTTTAACGGATTTTTTTGAATAAAATCTAAAAGTTAAGGATTTTATAAAATTTATGATAAGCTTTCATAATTTTTCCTATCTTTGTTCTGTCTTTAATTATCACTTTAACAATTTAAGTCATGCTAAAGGCTCTATTTTTAAATTTCCTCTTTTTGTTTTCCTTTTCTGTAGTAGTTTTTGCAGAAGGAGAGAACAATAATACAGAGGATCCAGGAAAGAACAAACTAAAAGGTTTTTCGTTGGAGAACAGGCAGTCTGTGGATAAGCAGTTTTATTCTTTTTCTTTGAGATCTGGTATGTACTTTAAAGGTGAAAACCTGATAAATGGTTCACATGCACAGCCGAATAATAATGTAAATCTAAATTCTATCACTTTTCAAAAAGGTGAGAATAGTTATTTATTGCCCTACAAAAAGAAAGCAGTTTTAAATAAACTCACTTTTAATCCAAATGAATTGTTGAGAAATTATTCAGGAAAATAATTAGTCGTTAGTTCAATTAAAAACCCGGTAGATAAATTACCGGGTTTTTTTCTTTCTCTAGTTTTTATCTTTCGCAAATTCTGAATAACTCATCACCCGGTAGCCGGCTTTTGGAATATCAAATTTGGACAACGGCACTACCGAAAACTCGATACTGGAAACCGTAAAAGTGATTTTATCTTCCCCCCTGGCGGCATCATATTGCATAGCCAGTCCAGGAAGATTTTTGCTGATATACTGAAAGTCGGAGTTCACCCCCACTAATTCTTTCGTAAAAAAAACTGTAAAACTAGTGCCATCTATTAGCTTTCCAATGGCTTTCTGGCAATTGTAACCAGCTATTTTCTTAAACTCGTTTTCTACTTTATAAGTAATATTTTCATATTTTTTATTTTGAGCTTTCCAGTCTTCTGCTGAATATTTTATCAAAAACTTTTTGTTTCCATAGTCGCGAATATTGGTAGCCTGACCTGACTTAGCATCATAAATGGTGGACTGGGTGCCCAAGGCACTAATAAAATCTGACCGATTCAGATTGGCTTTAATATAAATAATATTGGTTGACCCATCCAGCATATCAGCGACTTCAGGTTTTTTGTTTTTTGTACTAATCATTACATCGTAATAAATTGTAGCTTCTGTCAATTTCTTTTGACCAAATACAATCTGCTGTGATATAAAAACCAGAAGTAAAAGAAATGAATATTTACGCATCATATTTAATTTTTCTATCGAATCTTAGACGCAACAAGATAAAGAATAAGTTGCGTAAAAAAGCCGGGTGTTGAAAACCCGGCTCTAAATTATCTCATCTTATTTTGTTTTTCCTTCATCTGTTTTTGCTGTTCCTGAACCTGTTCCAGTCGTTCCTGCCATTTAGACTTGGTTTTTGGCTTCTTTTTATTAGCTTGTATTTTAACCAAAATCTTGTCATGGTCAATAATATAGTTTTGTATAATAAACTGCAAAATCAGTGTAATGATATTGGAAACAGTATAGTACCAAGTAAGTGCCGATGGAAGCTTATTAAAAATAAAAAGTAAAAATACCGGCATAATATAAGGCATATACTTTATCATCGGATTGTTTTGATCCGGAGTCATGCTCATACTATAAAGTGAAATCAATACACTGGTTACCATTGCGGTGATGGTGAACAAACTCAGGTGACTACCTAGCAATGGAATATCGAAACCAAAAGTGATTGGCGCATCATAGGCAGATAAATCATGACTCCACAAAAATGGTATCCCTCTTAGATCCACCGTGGAACTAAAGAAACTATACAATGCGAAAAAGATTGGAATTTGAAATAGTGCAGGAATACAACCGCCTAAAGGATTTACACCTGCTTCTCTGAATAACTTCATTTGTTCCATACTCATTGCCTGCTGGTCTGCTCCAAACTTTTCTTTAAGTTTTGCTATTTCTGGTCTTAGAGCCTTCATTTTGGCTCCACTTAAATAGCTACTATAAGTTAATGGAGATATCAACAAACGTATAAACAACGTAATTAGCGCAATGATTAGACCATAACTCCCAACAAATCCTTTCAGGAAGTTAAACACCGGTAATAGAATAAACTGATTGAGTGGCCGTACAAAAGCATAAATACCTTGCCCCAGATTAATCAATTTATTTAAACCCCCTCCTTCTCTTTTCAGAATATTATAATCCGCCGGACCATAAAATATACTCAAAGGAACCGTCGCCGAATTGCCTGCTTTTACATCTATTTGCATATTAGCCGATGATTGAGAAATAATATGGCTATCTTTTTCTTTTGGAAGATCCCAACCCATTTTTCCATCTGCAAATTTTTCCTTTGCTATCAAAAAAGTATTAAAGAATCGTTGCCTTACGCCTAACCATTCTACCGGTTTTTCAAACTCTACAGAATTAGTTCTTCCAATTGTATGATAATCAAACTCGCCGTCTTCCATATACCCTATCTGGGTATTTTGTTGCTCGAAGGACAAGTCCGACTCTTGCTGATGCGCTTCATATTTCCACTCCAAATTGAGCTTACCCTGTGTGAGCAGACTTCCTGGCTGTGCTAATTGAATATTCAGATCAATCTTATAATCCTCCGGATAAATAATATACTGATGGGTTACATAAGGGATGGACTGAGAACTATCCCCTCCGATCAATTGAAATGTAACTATCTGAGAACCAGATGGTCCAGGCTCCACTTTACCTTTAGAAAAGAAAAGATCTGCCGTAGAAGAACTTTGCGTTCCCGAGGTATTAATGTGATACCCAATCTGATTAAAATCAGACCCGGCCAGTACCACTGGCTTTTGGGTCAGGGCATTTTTGAATCCTTTTAATTCTACATATTTAGGCTGACCACCTTTGTTGGTAAATGCTACTTTAAACACTTTATTTTCTGCTACAACAATCTCTTCCTTCCCACTGGCAGCCTGTTGAAACATCCCAGCCTTTGCCACATACATTTGAGAGTCGGCCTTTAATGCATCAAGACGCATGGTAGCAGTATCCATTTTAGGCTTCATAGCCAATGCGATAGAATCCTTTTTGGCCTGCTCGCGTTGGGCTGTTGCCTGTTGCTTGGTGTTGTAATAAAAATAAAAGAAAAAGAGTACCGCTAATAGTGCAAAACCAAGGACGGTATTACGATCAAACTTCATTATCCAAAATAATTTTTACCTAAAGAACCCCTTTAGGAGGCGCAAAGATAAGCATTGTGGTAGTATAGGCTAATCCGGTTAAAAAAAGAAATTTGGCAATTAGCCAGCTACCTTTCTTTGATAATAATCATAAACCCTCGAAGCATAAAAAAATATTATCTGCTATATTTATCAAAAAATAAACTATGCCCATTAGAATGACAGATGATCCGAAAGGACAGAGCAATAATGACTATAATGATGATAGAAGTGGTGGCTCCTCGAACAACTCTGGGGGTGGTGGTGGACTTTTTGCATTACTACCATTGCTTTTAAGCCTCTTCAAAGGCAAACGAATATTCTTATTGATAATAATTGCAGGTGCGTTCTGGTATTTTTCCAAGGGTGGCGGAGGCTGCAATATGAACCTAGCCGACACGGCTCAACAGCTATTTTCGCAAAGTGGTTACAGCTACAGTCCTGAGCAATTTGATAAAGCCTCAATCTACGAAGGCCTGGAAGATAACAATAATAAGAATCCGTTACCAGAAGCCGTTTCCTTACTAAGATTTGCACCAAACAGAGGAGACCAGGGTTCGCAGGGAAGTTGTGTAGCTTGGAGTAGTGCCTATGCCGCTCAGACTATATTGACAGCTGCTTCAACCGGACAGGATCCCAATGTCATAGCCTTTAGTCCATCCTATTTATACAATCAAATTAGATTAAGTAATGATTGCCAGGGATCATACATCCAAAAAGCTATGGAGGCCATGAGAGCTAATGGTGGTGTACCTCTTAGTCAGTATCCCTATAGTGATCAGGACTGTAGCCGAGTTCCCGGTAGTGCCGCCATCCAAACCGGAAGACAGCATGCCATCCATGGATTTACCCGGCTGACAGAGGGTGACAATTTGAATCAAATCAGTGTGCGGGCTATCAAGGAACATCTTGCCAAAGATGCTCCGGTGGTCATTGGCATGATGGTGGGACAAAGTTTTATGCAAGATATGATGGGTAAAGATCTTTGGCAACCACAGGGGATGGATCAATCTCAAATGGGTATGGGCGGGCATGCAATGTGTGTGATTGGTTATGATGATAGCAAGTATGGAGGTGCATTTCAGATCATGAATAGCTGGTCACCGGCCTGGGGTAAGAATGGCATTGGCTGGGTGCAGTATGGGAATTTTAAGAACTATGTTCGGGAAGCATACGGTATAGACCCACTCCCCAAATCACAGACAGTGGCTTCGGTTCCGCTGGAGTGTAATATTGGTTTGGTCAATAATGCCACTAGACAATACATCAAGCTAAAATCTATTGGCAACAACGAATTTCAAACCACAACACCCATAAAAATTGGTACCCGGTTTAAGATGGAAGTAAAAAACACGACGGAATGTTATATCTATATTTTCGGACAAGAAACCGATGGGAAATCTTACCTACTGTTTCCATATTTGAAATCAGGTCAGACTGTGTCCAAACATTCTCCTTATTGTGGCATTACAGGCTATCGCTTGTTTCCAAGAGCACAATCTCTGGAGGCAGACAATATCGGAAATAAAGACTTTATCGCAATCATTACCAGTAAAAAGGAGTTGAATTACAACCAAGTGAATGCCGCAATCAACGCCAGTACCCAATCCAATTTTTCGAACCGGGTACTGGATGCACTTCAAAATATAAAGGTAGAAGCCAGACAATCGGCAACAAGTGATGGGCGCATTTATTTTAAAGCTAATGCCAATCCTAATCAGGCAATAGCTACAATTGTTGCTTTTGACAAAGTACCGTAACAAACGTTTTTTGCTCAAATTTTACCTGTTTACTTCCGGCTAATAAAAACCGCGAGATTTGTTTACATTCTCGCGGTTTTTATCCATTATCTTAGTCCCAATTCGCTTACATCTTTACTTCGTCAATAAAGCCCTGCACAAATCATGAACGAAATACTGAACAATATTCGCATCATAGAAAATAGAATACAAATTGCCTGTCAAAAAGTAGGCAGAAACCCCAATGAAGTAAAACTATTATTGGCAACTAAAACGATCGCTCCTGATCTTATCAAAATTGCAATACAAAAAGGTTACACACTAATAGCCGAAAACAGGGTGCAGGAGTTAAAGGAAAAGTTTGAAGCACTAAAGGATATTCCTCACCACAACCATTTTATTGGTCATTTGCAGACCAATAAGATCAAGGACATTCTTCGATATAATGTAACCTGTGTTCAGTCATTAGACAGATGGGAGCTGGCGGAAAAACTAAACCAAAGACTTGAATTTGAAAATAAAAACATAGATGTCCTGGTTCAGGTGAATACCTCTTACGAGAAAAGCAAGTTTGGCGTAGTTCCGGAAAAAGTCATTGACTTAGTAAAAAATGTTTCTTGTTTACCCTATCTAAAAATAAAAGGTTTGATGACCATTGGCCTGCTTAGTGCCCAACAGGAAGCCACAAGAAAATGTTTTCAATTACTAAAAAATATTCAGCAGGAAATCATTGCACTTCAGTTACCCACAGTTTCCATGCAGGAACTATCCATGGGCATGAGCGGAGACCTGGAAACTGCCATCCAAGAAGGAGCCACCATCATCAGGGTGGGTACTGCCATTTTTGGCCAACGTCCAACTCCAGATAGTTTTTATTGGAATGAAGAACAAGGTCTGTGAAAAAACTCAATTATTATTACTGATACCATTTTCAATTATCAGTCATTAAAAATGAAAAACCTCCTGAAGTGGCAAACCGGCCATCAGGAGGTCATTTATTTCTTTACAAATAAGACGCTTGCTTGATGCAATTGCTTAAGCGGAATTTCTTCCGGCATTGATGACACCAAAGGAACATCGGGTGGCTAACTTGCCATAAATATCTGTCAACTCGTTATCATCCTCATTGGCTGCATCGGCTTCTCGGATTTTATTCATCGCAAATTGCTGAATAGTCAGTAAGGGCAACACGATCCGCTCACGCATGGCAATAGAAAGCTTATCCACAGGATAACTCTCCATCAACTCTTTACTGTCAGAAAGCTTTAACAAATATTCTTTTGTGAGCGTATAGTCATCAAAAATCATTTGCCATATATCGGCATAGGTTTCATCTTTGGCCAGATAGGCAGTTAGTGGAAAATAGGATTTGGACATCGCCATTTCACAATTATCCATAAGCGTTTTGAAATAAAGCGAACTTTTGTACAATCTTTTCACATCCTCAAACCTACCAATAAATTCCATCCTTTTTAAAGCAGCACCCACCCCAAAAAACCCGGGAACATTTTGTTTCAACTGGCTCCAGGCGCCTGCAAAAGGAATGGCTCGCAGGTCGTTTAAAGAAATATCTGTTTGCGATTTACCTCGTTTTTGAGGACGGCTGCTTATATTGGTTTCGCTATAAAACCTAAGCGGACTGATTTCATAAAGATAACTGGCCAGCAATGGATGGTCCTTCAATTTTTTATACTCATCCAAGCCATAAGAGGATAATTCCTGAAGCAGTTCTTCATCCTTACCGGAAATAGGCGTGTGCCTTTCCGCATAAAGACTATTACTAATTCCGGCATTCAACAATTGCTCCAGATTATATTGCGCTGAATCAATGATACCAAAATTAGAACTAATGGTTTGTCCTTGAATCGTCAATTGAATTTCACGATTGGAAATATTATTACCCATAGAGGCATAGAACTTATGGGTTTTGCCACCACCACGAGACGGAGGCCCTCCTCTGCCATCAAAAAATATCACATCAAATCCATAATGTCTGGTTACACGAGTGAGTTCTTCTTTGGCACGATAAATACTCCAGTTGGCCATCAGATAGCCACCATCTTTTGTACCATCGCTAAAGCCCAACATGATGGTTTGGGTATTTTTACGACGCTTCAAATGCTCCTTATAGGCAGGCAAACTATACAACTCCTGCATTACATCAGCCGCATTGATCAAATCATCAATGGTTTCAAACAGAGGTACAATATCTAGAGAAATATGCTCTTCTGCTATGCCTTGCATTTTAAACAAAGCAAATACTTCGATAATATTATGTACACTAAATGTATGACTGATGACATACCTGTTACAACTCTGCTCACCATTGCTTTGCTGAATGGACTTTATAGCCACAGGAATTTCTGCAGTATCCTTAATCACTTCATCTTCAAAAATAGAAGTATCTACTTTTTTATTTATGGCCAGCAATGCTTTCACCTTTTCAGAATCAGAAAGCCTGGCATAATTTTCCGGCACAATACCCTGTCCACTTTGGGCTACTATTTCAAATATTTTTTGATGAATAGAACTGTCCTGCCTGATATCTAAGGAGGCAAAATAAAATCCGAAAATATCAATCTTATTGATTAGACTTTGCACTTGTGGTGCAAAAAGAGCATTATGCCTTTCCTCTAAAATATCTTTTATTTGGGTTAGTGTTTCTTTGATCGCACTTGCAGAAATATTGGATTTGAAACCAGGTATAAACAAATTGTCGTACAGTGATTTTTCCAGTGCAGCGATTGGCTCTTCCACTCCTTGAAAAGTAAGCCGGCGCTTCAGTTTGCGCACATCCAGATAATAACATTTAAGAATGGCTCCGCGAAGGGCATCTGCCACCTTCTTAGTAGTTTCGCAGCGTACATACGGATTACCATCCCGATCACCACCTGGCCAAAAACCCATTTGCAATACAGGACTACCAGGCGGAACAGCTTGAGGAAATTGTGTTTTTAGCTGATTCATGATTCGGCCGGCAGCTATGTAAAACACATTTTCAAGAAACCAAATCAAACTCACTGCCTCATCATAAGGAGTCGGTTTTTTCTTTTTCAGGAAAGCTGTTTTCCCCAGTTGCTGTAGGAGAATATTGATCTCCACCGAATCGTTTTTAATCAATGCCCGACTTAAATCATGAATAATGCCTAAAACAGACCCCGGATAAAACTGAGTGGGGTGCGCAGTTAATACCAACCTCACACAAAAATTCTTTAAACTCTCTGATAGCTCTTCGGCTTTGTTAAACTGTATGGTATCAGCTATCAATTGCTTCAAAGTTCCAGGACCACTAAGATCGTGGGTGTGCTTGTAGGATGCATCTTCCAGCGCATCAAACAGTACCACCTGCCTTTCTACATACTGGGTGAACTTAAAAAGCAAATCCAGCCTTTCTTTTTCAGAAATCAAGGAGGTATGCTTATCAAAAAACCTATTGATGATTTCAGTAGGACTAGAAAATTGATCAAACCCTTCTTCGCAATAGTTGGAGAAAAGTGATAACAAAATTCCTGTTTTCTCCATTTTATGAAAGGGCAATGAAGTAAACAAACTGTTATACAATTGAAACCGAGTACCGACTTCGGTTTTGAAATGACGCAAACTTCCGCTTGTAGCAATATCCATTTTTATTAAAATACGTTTATATTAATATTAGTTCGCAGGCAGGCAAATCGGGCGGTAAGATAATATTTTTTAATAAGACATAGGGCTTTTTTGGATAATAATCAAGGAATATAGTCATATTTTCGAAAAACAATATCTGTTATTTGGGTAAGGGGTGTTAAAAAATATTTTGATCCGAATTTTAGAAACCCAATTTCTTTTTTTGATTTATGTCTTTTTTACAAAAAGAAAAATCAGCTTTTTAAATATACTTAACCCATCCCAAATCCAACGATTGTGGTCATGTTTCCATTCTCCACAATCTATATTGCAGGCACGAAAGGAAATCAGCCTGAACAAACCAAATGGAAAAATCCTTCTCATGAACAAACAAATCTGATAGGTATAATGATGAGCCAAGATCTCAATGGTAAGTGATGCAGGCGTAATCCTTAATGGCTTTCCGAAATTTTCTTCATAGCTTTTCAATATCCGGGCACTGAACAGATCTACAGGATGCCAACCTATGCTCACCAACTTGTGCAACTGATGATTGGCCACCAAGTGTATCACCGATTTCCGAAACCTGACGGAGATGATGATATCATTTATTCGAAAGGACTGATCCATCAGACAAGTTTAATACATTTAAATTAGATTTCGGATAGAGACATAAAGAGATATTAAAATCCTTTCATAGAAATACAATCCAGCAAAACTACCTTTCCAGCCAGGACTCTGGCTTATTAGTGAAAAATATTTTATGCACCCGGCATAACCACTAAATTTGCTTCGTGCTGCAACATCTGTCTATAAACAACTATGCCATTATCAACGAACTGGAAATTGATTTTTCCAAAGGCATGAACATTATTACCGGGGAAACTGGTGCGGGGAAGTCAATCATTATCGGGGCACTAAACCTCATACTTGGTGAAAGAGCAGATACTTCCGCTTTGGTAAACAAGGATAAAAAATGTGTTATAGAAGGCTATTTTTTATCAGATAGAGTTAAAGCTATTTCGATATTTCTGCAACAAAACGAATTGGACGAACAGGAGCAATTGGTAGTACGCCGAGAAATATCCACCAATGGAAAAAGCCGGGCATTTATCAATGACAGTCCGGTGAATCTTACACAACTGCATGAACTCAGTCAGTTATTGGTGGATTTGCATCAGCAGTTTGATACTCTATCCTTAGGTGATCGAAACTTTCAACTAAATGTGATAGATGCTTTGGCCAATAATCAATTGGCAATATCCGACTACAAACTGGCTTACCAACAGTGGAAACAAAAACAACATGCCCTCAACCAACTTAAAGAACAACAGACGCAATTTGAAAAGGAAAGCGACTATAATCAGTTTCAGTTCGACGAATTGATCAAACTGAATCTGAAAGAAGATGAATTGGAAGAAATAGAAACAGAATTAAAATTACTTTCCAACTCTGAAGGAATCAAGAATGCGCTGAACCGGGCTTATGTGGAATTGTCGGAAGGAGAACAGCCATTGGTACAACAAATAAAAAGTATAGGCCACTTGCTTGCGAGCTTTAAAGATATTCATAAAGACCTGCCTACATTAACCGAAAGACTGCAAAGTGCACAGATAGAACTCAGCGATATAGCCGCCGAACTAGATCATTTAAATGAGACTATTAACTTTGATGCCAACAGAATTGAAGAACTGAATGACCGACTTTCTCTGGGTTACAAGCTGCAAAAGAAACATGGTGTGCAAACCACTAAAGACTTGCTTGACATCCAGTCTCAATTAGAAGAAAAGCTACAGGCCGTGCTGCAAATAGATGATAACATTTCTGCTCTTGAAAAAGAAGTAGAACAATGTGAAAATGAAGTGCAGACCATTGGTGAAAAAATTTCACAGGCTAGAAAAAAGCAAATTCCTTTTTTTGAAAAAAAAGTCAATCCATTGTTGGCCCAAGTGGGTATGCCCAATGCTTTAGTTAAAATTTCCATTCTACCTCAATCTGCAGGTATGACTGGTTTAGACGAAATTGAATTTTTGTTTGATGCCAACAAAAGTGGTCAATTCAAGCCTATGAGCAAAGTGGCCAGTGGTGGTGAACTCAGCCGCCTCATGCTTTGTATCAAAAGTCTGGTGGCGGAAAAGATGGATATGCCTACCTTGATTTTTGATGAAATTGATACTGGAATTTCAGGCGAAGCCGCAAAGCAAGTAGGGGTAATTATGAAAACGCTTGCTGCCAACCGGCAGATAATATGCATTACACACCAGCCACAAATAGCAGGCAAGGCAGATGCACATTATTTTGTATATAAAGAACAATCCAATGAAAAAGTAGCTACCAATATCAGACTATTAAGCAAGGATGAGCGCATCACAGCTATTGCCAAAATGTTGAGTGGAGAGAAACCAACTACGGCGGCCTTGGAAAATGCGCGCGAAATGGTTCAGGACTAAACTATCAAAAATATTATTGTAAATCCAACGCAATGAATGCACTTAAATTAGTAATCATCATTGGAGTTTTTGGAATAATGGCTATTGCTGGTCTTTACACTTTTCGCTATCTGAACAAATTGCTGATGAATAGCCAGGGCATTTTTCGCATTATCTTTTTTGCGCTCTTGCTTTTTGCCGCCATGGGTGGAATATATTTCGGAGGCTTTGTGGCCATGGGTTTAATGATTGACTATCTTAGCAACTAAACAATATCATTGTCTTTGTCATTTAGTTGTAACAATTATCCTAGAAAATTTTCGTTTGTATTAATCATCCTGTTATGCCTTAGTAGGAATTATTGTGTTGCACAAAATATATCCAATCCAAAAGAGCATAAAGACAGCATTGAACTTTGCCAAAAGAATAATGAAAGCTCACTTTGGCTGGATACTTCTTACCAAAAAGTAAATAAGCAATTCATACTTGAAGTCATTAAGGATTTTGGATTCATCATTTCAAGTCCTGTTCATTGGAAACAAAAAAACTGGCTCAAGTTTTCAGCATTGGCAGCAGGTACCGGCACACTATTGCTCTTAGATAAGCCTATTAAAAACGCAATATTATCTAACCAAAACAAAACCATTTACAGATTGGGGGATTATGTAGAACCTTTGGGAGATTATGGCTTAGGAATATTTCCACTCATCTATGCTGGAGGATTAATCGGCCAGAATAAAAGAATGCAGCACCTGGGATTGTGCGGAAGCAAGGCTGTAGTGATTGCTTCTGCCACTAATCTAATTTTGAAAAATATCATCAATCGGGGTCGCCCTTTTGTTACTAACAATCCATACAATTTTGCCCTGCCTTTTTCAAAAAAAGATTTTGATGCTATGCCTTCTGGTCATAGCACCATAGCCTTTGCGATTGCAACTGCATTTAGTCAGGAATTTCCAGAGAAAAAATGGATCGCACCTGTGGCGTATTCATTAGCATCTTTAACAGCCATATCAAGAGTGTATCACAACAAACACTGGGCTAGTGATGTGCTGGTGGGTTCGGCAGTGGGATATTTTGTTACAAAGGCGGTATATGCTCACAAGAAAAAAAGAAAGCACTAAACTACATAGCATTAGAGGCAATCTTCATCAATATTATTACAAAACATCCTTCCAAACACTAGGAACTAATTAGCTGATAAAGGAAAAAATCGAATTAGTCAATTGAGAAAATATTTTCAAATTAACAACAACTAAAAATATAGTTGTTAAACTAATTATTTAGTTATACATTGCATAAAAATCGGAAAAAAAATGAAACAACTTACAAAAGCCGAGGAACAAATTATGCAAATACTTTGGGATAAAGGCCCGCTATTTTTGAGGGAAATTGTTGATCAAATGCCCGAACCTAAATCTCATCAAAACACCGTTGCCACTATTTTAAAGATATTAGTAGAAAAAGAATTTGTAAAGATTAATGTATTTGGAAGACAACACCAATACACAACTGCAATAACCAAGAATGCTTATTCCAGCAAAACGATGAAACAAATTATTAAAGGATATTTTGAAGGATCAGCCAGCAACGTGCTTTCTTTTCTGGTGAAAGAAAATGAATTGAGTATAACAGAACTTGAAACACTATTAGATCAGATAAGAAAACAAAAATCTAAAAAATAATGCCATGTTTTACTATCTCCTTAAACTAATCATTTGCTCTGGAATACTCTACGGGTATTACCATTTTTTTCTACGCAATGAGAAATTTCACCAATACAATCGGTTTTATTTGTTAGGCTCCGTGCTTTTCAGCATAATAGTGCCTATGATTAAAATCCCCATTTTTTTTAAACATGAGGAAGAAAATAATCCTATTCAATATCTTATAAGTACCGGAGAAAATGTAATAGTGTCTAGCAGCAAACAATTTGACTGGAGTAGTTTACTTTATGCAATAGCCGTCGTTATAGTTGGCTTGATGTTATTAAGATTAATGCTAACTATAATCAAGATTCTAAACATAAAAAAAGAGGCCGATGCAGAAAAGATAGGACAAATCCATTTATATAAAACGTCCCATCCAGACGCCCCCTTCTCATTCTTTAACTGGCTTTTTTGGCATAGGCAAACAAAAGTTGAAAGTAAAGAAGGACAACAAATTTTTAAACACGAATGGTATCATATCAGTAGGAAACATAGCTGGGATCTGCTTTTTATAGAATTCACTATTTGCCTATTCTGGTTCAACCCTTTTTTCTATCTATACAGAAAAGAAATAAAAACCATTCAGGAATTCCTTGCAGATAAGTATGCCACACAAAACGGAGATGCACTTGATTATGCAGAAATGCTAGTGCTACAAATTATCAAGCACAAACACAACCATTTAATAAACCCATTCTTTCATCATCAAATAAAAAGGAGAATTATTATGCTTACTATGTCAAAAAAGCCACAATATCAGTGGCTGAGAAAATTATTGATATTACCCTTAACCGTTGCGGTGTTTATGCTTTTTGCGTTTACTTATAAAAAAACAAACCCAGAAAGCCTTTCGGAATTTATTCCATCCGTAAACAAGTCGATACTTGATACTACTGAACACTTCAACAAGTATATTTTGAACAATCGACCGATATCGAAAGGCGAATTTGAAAAAATACCAGCAAAACTGATAGATAACCTGGCTGTGATGAGTGAAAACGGTGAAACGACAACGACTATCAATCTAAAGTCAAAAGCACAATTTCCAATTGACACCACTCCGAAAAAAGAAATTCGTAAAAGCAATAATGATATTCATCCGACTGACCCAGTGGAAACGCAATCTATGGATGTGGTTACTGTAACAGGCTTTAGAGAAGAAAATTTTGACGTGCCCGAAACTCCCGAAGTTTATACTAAAGTAGAAGTTTCTGCATCCTACCCCGGTGGTTCATCTGTATGGAAGAATTTTTTAGAACGAAATTTAAATGGTCAAATACCTATAATAAAAGGAGCTAAACCCGGAATTTATCACACTTACATTCAATTTGTTGTTGACAAAGAAGGAAATGTTAGCAACCTTATACCTCTTAGCAAAAATGGATATGGTATGGAAGAAGAAGCTATGCGTGTGATTCAGAAATCGGGAATGTGGAGGCCTGCGGTTTTTAACGGACAAAAGGTGGTATCTTACCGAAAACAACCCATCGTTTTTCAGGTGTTTTCAATAAATAGCAATTCAGGAACAGTGAATGTCAACTGGAATCAAAAGAAACCTGATGTATTTACAAAAGTAGAGTTAGATCCAAAATATCCTGGCAACTGGTCAAATTTCTTGAATCGAAATTTAGTCTCCTCTATTCCCGTAGAAAATGGTGCATCAAAAGGCAATTATACTGTTTTGGTACAATTCATAGTAGATATAGAAGGTAATACTAAAGACTTTAGGGCCCTGACCCAAAAAGGTTTTGGAATGGAAGAAGAAGCAATTAGGGTATTAAAAAGGTCAGGAAAATGGACTCCAGCAGTTCAAAATGGTCGATCAGTAAATGCTTATAAAATACAGCCAATCACTTTTCAGATTGATGATAAATAAATCTAGAATTTTCCTAATAATAAAGACCTATTTTTCAGACAATAGATTATTAGTAGAAAATATTCCCGTTGCATTTAATAGTTTGCGGGAATATTTTTCTACATTTTACAAGCAACATCCTAGCTTAAACTGGAATCGGTAAAATATTTCAAGTTGTTTTCTCTAGCATTATTTCACTCATTATTTCAAATACCCATACTTGCTTTCAATACCCGAAAAGGACAAAGTAAGTTCACTATGATCAGGAAAATATTCTTTAAAAGTAAGATCCACTCCTGTTGGTTTATGAATTCTTGTAATACCAAATGTAATGTTACCATTACTGTAGCCCCAAAGCAGCCATAGCTTCTTATTAAAATTGAGCATATTCTCGCCTCGCTCATCAAACCAGTTAAAACTATTGATAAAACATGCTACCTGACCTGTTGCGCGATTGGTGACATAATCGTACACATTACAAAAATTGAGATTATGCGGTGCCTGTGGATTTTCTTCATAGTAGGTTGGAAAAAAAATGTTCAAATGCTTTCTGGTAATGATGTGGTCAAAAAGTATAACAAATGGTTTTCCAATAAAATCTTCTTCATTCAAATAGTCATCTGAATGCATATCAGGATAACTTGTAGAAGCTGGAAGATTTGTACAATCAAAACTATACTTTGGAGGAGTTATCGCATAGTTTTCTGCCAGATTATGGGTAACAAGAAAATCCCGAAACTGAGTTTCATTGGTAAAATATAAAGTATCGGCATCTTGCGATTGCACTTCTGCTATTTCATTTTCTTCTGCATTTGTATGTTCCTTTTTGCAAGAAAAAAATAAAACAGTCAGATAGACAAGTACGATTGATAAATGTAGATTTTTCATGAGTTCATTATTATTTGGTTTAAGAATCAGAGCATCTATATAGAAAACGTTCTAGTAGTAAATACACACTTCAGTTAGCTACATACATTCTACTGCATTTATTGCTTAGGACTTATCTTTCTCAAATGGGTTTAAATAGAAAATAAATTCTTCAATGATTAAACTAATCGTTCCCGATCCAGTCGGATAAATTGTGAAATGCCAAGAGCATGGAAGTGATTCTCACTCTAAATATTTCACTAACACTTGCTTCCAGATTATTCTAAATAACCGTAAAGAAATAAGCAAATGAAAACTAGCCAAATTGCAATTGTGCTCCTTATCACTCTCATAGCCTGTACCAAAAAAAGTGACGTCAATCCTAATATTGATCCAGACATTTTATTAAGTGATCTTAAGAATGTGCAATATGGCAGCAATATTGACTCTGGCGGAGCAATGGTTCCTCTGTTGCTTGATGTCTATTTTCCACCTAATGCTACTACAGATAAAAAATATCCTTTGTTTGTGATGATTCATGGTGGTGGTTATCTTAATGGCGATAAAGCAGGTGCTGAAAGTATTTGTCAAATAATGGCTGACAGTGGATTTGTTACAGTCACAATCAATTATCGTCTGGGTTGGCGTAGAAATACTGCACCTTGTTCCGGTGACACTGCCAGCCTGATAAGAGCCGTATATCGTGGCTTACAAGATGGTAACGCTGCTCTTAGGTTTTTGATGAGCAAATCCCAGAATTATGCCATTGATGAAAATTGGGTTTTTGTGGGAGGTGCAAGTGCCGGCAGCAACCTTGTATTGAACTTGCAATATTTGACACAACAGGTAATACAAAATACCAACCCTGCACTAATAGTTACTATGGGTGGTGTAAATAATTCCGGAAATAATCTATCCAATACATTTACCATAAAAGGAATCTGCAATATGTGGGGAGGTGTAATAGATTCAAGTATTATCACACAATCAAATGCCATTCCCACCATTTCATTTCATGGTACTGCGGACAATGTGGTTCCTTATGATCATGGCACTTATCTCAATTGTCCAAACTATCCAACACTAAACGGCAGCCTAACTGTTCATCGCCAGTTGTTGCGCTACCACAAACCTACAATCGTGCATTTAAGCATCAATGGCAATCATGGTCCTGATGAATATACCGCAGCATTTTTGATGGATAACACCGCCTGTTTTTTCAAAAAAATAATGGAGGGACAAGCAATTAATAGTAAGGTTTTTACAGGCTTGCAAAACAGTTGCCAGTAAGAAGATTGTTTCTATGATAAAGATTAGAAAATCACCAAATGAGTTTTCGTAAATTATTTGCCTATAGTCATACACTTAATAGAATCAAAAACCACCGAAGAAAGAAACGGACTGGCATTGCCTCCATTTTTTAAGATATCCCGAACAATAGTAGAAGCTACAGAAGTATATTTAGGTTCACCAGTGAGAAATACGGTTTCAATGCTTTTATCCAGTGTGCGGTTGGCATCTGCAATAGTTTTTTCATATTCAAAATCACTCACATATCTAATACCCCGAAGGATAAACTGTGCTCCAATTTTTTTGCAAAAGTCAATGGTTAGTCCTTCATATTCTGCTGCTTCTACTATTGGAGCATCCTTATAAATATCCCTTATCCATTGCAGTCTTTGTTCGGAAGTGAACATTGGCTTTTTAGATGTATTTACACCAATCCCTACCACTATTTTATCAAACAAAGGCATTGCCCTATTGATAATATCTTCATGCCCCAGGGTAATGGGATCAAAGGTTCCGGGAAACAAGCAAATTCGTTTTGACATTTATGGTGAATTGTGAATGGTGAATGTTTAATTGTGAATGTTTAATGGTAAATGTTGAATATTGAGTATAAAATATTGAATATTGACTTTTGATTATTGATTATTGATTATTGAACATTGATTGTTGAATATTTTAATAATGAATTGAAAACTTAAGGTACAATTTATATTTACATTATTCCTCGCTAACCTCCAACAACAAACTATAAACAAGAAACAATTAAAAATTAAAAATTCATAATTAACAATTAAAAATCGCTTACCCTCCTTTTTTATTCGATAGTAAATACAGCACTGCCATTCTTACTGCCACGCCATTTTCCACCTGTTGTAAAATGATAGACTGACCACTATCCGCCACATCACTATCCAGTTCCACGCCACGGTTAATAGGACCAGGATGCATAACCACCACTTCTTTCTTCAGACTTTCCAGCAATTTTCTACTGATGCCATAGCTTAGATTATACTCGCGAAGCGATGAAAACAACACCTGATTCTGCCTCTCCAATTGAATGCGAAGCACATTAGCGACATCGGCCCAATTAAGTGTTTCCTTTAAATCATAGCTCACATTCACGTCAAAGGCTTCACGCATATATTTAGGTATCAACGTGGGCGGGCCACAAACGGTTACCTCAGCACCCATTTTTTTGAGCAAATAAATATTACTCATGGCCACCCGGCTATGCATAATATCACCAATGATGGCCACTTTGGTTCCCTCTAATCTTCCAATTTTTTCCTTTATGGATAAGGCATCCAGCAGACCCTGTGTGGGATGTTCGTTGATACCATCCCCGGCATTTACAATAGCCGCCGGAATATGTTGTGCCAAAAAATGGGGAGCCCCACTGGCACTATGCCGCATCACTACCATATCCACTTTCATAGAAAGGATATTATTCACTGTATCCAAAAGGGTTTCGCCTTTTGACACCGAAGATCCCGATGCTGTAAAATTAATGGTATCTGCCGACAACCTTTTTTCAGCTAGTTCAAAAGAAATACGCGTGCGTGTGGAGTTTTCGTAAAACAGATTGACGATGGTTACATCCCTTAGCGACGGCACTTTTTTTACTGGCCTTTGCAATACTTCTTTAAACTGAGTGGCTGTATCTAAAAACAGAGAGATATCCTCCTTAGTGAGGTCCTTAATTCCGAGTAAATGTTGCGAAGAAAGCTTCATTAAAAATCAAAGATAGGGCATAGAAAGATTTATACTTATATTTTTTTATTGCTTTTTACTAAGTACATGATTGAGAGTATGACCGGCAACCGATAAGCCCTTATTGATGACGGAACTCAGCCACTTCAATTGATCATCCACATAGAAGTTATCCCTTTTTAATAGTTCAATCATTGCCGTCAAAAACTGATTAGGAAAATCAAGCGCATCTTTTGGATTTTTAGTCAATGCATCAAGAGCGTCCACTCCTCGCACTCCTCCCTGAAGTAGGGATTTTATTATAAAATCCATTGTCAAAGCGTTGTAAGATGGATAGGTTCCCTCAAAAATACCCGCGATGGTATCTGCATATTTCTTATCCTTTTTAGCTCTTCCTACAAGTGTGGCAATAATTTCCATCCAAAGTTTAGAAAAATGCTTATTCCTAGCAAACTGAACAAGAAAATGAGAGAATGCAAAATCATAAGCCAACTCCTGCTCCACTTTCTTTCTAAAAATATACATCTGATTCTCAGAAAAATTATTTTTATTCACACAATCTTCTAAAACTTCTGAGGCCCATCGAGCACTTAGCAAGGCATATTGAATGCCATCGCCACTTAATGGATTGATGAGTCCTGCAGCGTCTCCCAACAGCATTATCCTGTTTCCAGAAATTTTGCTTGAGGCATTGAAAAAGGTAATTGGCCATCCCAAAATTTTGCCTTCCTGTCTGCCATGCCCAATACGAGCTACTATTTCTTTATTATTTTCAATATGCTTTTGAAGCATTTGTTTCACGTTGGAAGGCCTGTGTGGAATGGTTGCCGAAACCATTGCCATGCCAATATTTGCACCATTATTCCCTCTTGGAAACATCCAGTAAATCCCCGGAAAACTTTCTTTGGAGAAAAAAATATCTACCCTGTTTCCAGGCCCGTTCACTTCTTCATAATAAGCCCTAAGACCTAGGAGCTGAAACTGATCACTTGACTTGGAGCCATGCAATTGCCTGGCTACCGCCGAGCTGCTACCATCGGCACCGACCAAAACTTTTGAACAGATTTCAAAACTTCTATCGCCAGACTTCAAGGTGGTGATAGCTGTTTCTTTGTTAATTATATACCTTACAAACCTTGTATTTTCCAAATATTCTGCCCCCGCATTCTTTGCCGTTTCAAAAATCAGATTATCCAGCACTAATCTGGGAATTACCCGTGCATGAAGTGGTAAATATTCGGGTTTAGAAAGATCTATATACACTTTATCCTCATTGATAAATAATCCTACCTGTGTAATTTCATTTGCTTCTTTAAACTTCGCAATTTCGGTAATGCCCATTTTATGAAGTTCATTTACCGCAATTGGGCTAACTCCATCTCCACAAACTTTATCACGTGGAAACTTTTCCGCTTCAGCTACTATTACCCTAATTCCTTTTGAAGCCAGATGAAAGGCAAGTCCACTTCCAGACGGTCCACCACCGATAATTAACACATCGCAGTCGTAATCTTGTTTTGGGGTAATAGTAATCATAATTAATAATCTCTGTTAATCATATAAAGAATGATGCTCTCCAGAAATGATTTATCGTTCGAATCAGGCAATTTTGAAAACACAGAATAAAATTCTTTCAAAGCGGCACCAGCCATATACTTTGAAATGTTTTTTGAATAATTTATGCAATCATAACGATGCATTAAGTTCAAAATATTGCTTGCGGTATCAGTACTTCTATCCTTGATGGGCAAAGACAAATAGACTTCAATCATTTTCTTTTCTTCTTCACTACAACTTTGCAAAAGATTGATCAGCATCAGAGTCCTTTTTCCTTCTATGATATCGCCGCCAATTTCCTTTCCATATTTTGATTCTTCCGCCACCAGATTGAGAATATCGTCCTGAATTTGAAAGGCAGTGCCCATATAATACCCCAGCCTGTTAAAAACATCAGGATTAATTTTTCCATTGCTTCCTATAATGGCTCCTATTCTGATGGGATGCATACATGTGTACCAACAGGTTTTTTTTAGAATCATTCTTAAATAATCTTCATCTGTCAGATTGCTAATATTATCCTGCCGCCATCCCAATTCCATCGCCTGTCCTTCTACCGACTCGGTTACCATGTGCCGAATTTCGAGAAATAGTTTTTCTGAAATAGCAGGGCCTAAACTATCTCTTGTTTTGAATAATGGATAAAGACCTAAAACATGCATGGCATCTCCAACATTTACTGCTATGGACGGATTAGTGTAACGATGCATTGCTTGTTTATTTCTACGGTAATAACTTTCATCTTCTATATCATCATGTATAAGAAATGCATTATGAAGCAGCTCTAGTGTAACAGCAGGATGGATGGCCTGAGCAAGGGTTCCACCATAGGCTCTACAGGTGGCAATGCACAATCCTGGTCGAAATCCTTTTCCGCCTCTGTTTGGATAGTCGGTAACCAAATCATACAAATACTTCTTAGGCTCCTTGTCAGGAATAAAATGATGTATCCCTTTCAGCGTTACTGCACCATATTCGGCAAGTCGGGCTTTCAGAATATCATCCATACTTAAAAGATTTTTCAGGAAACATCCACCTGAATGATGGCTTTATTGAAACAGTCATTAGCATCAACAAAAAGTCCACAATACTGACCCGACGGTGTCTTTTTTGGAATAGCCACTTTTATCGAAACCTCTCCTTCCGACCCATTCAAATTCAGACTTTCAGGATCAATGACAATATGCTTTTGTAGTATTCTTTCGTTCTTAGGACCTACAAGATCTACTTTTTGAAACTGAATATTTATTGATTTTTCCTGTTCAGAATTTAGGAGCGCAAGTTTTAAAAGAATGGTTTCGCCAGCAATTACCCTCTTACTATTTTTTACAACAGGAATCTCAGCTTCTTTTTTAGCTTCAGGCTTTGATTTACTTTGTGTTTGATTACTTTCATTTTTTGCAAGCACACTAAATTGTTTTGTAAGTGCAGAAACTGAATCCATCAAAAGATCCACGGCTTCGTGTACATCACGGCGAATTCTGTTCATTAAATCCTGTGAATCTTCCCTCACATCTTCTACATCAATAATCTTTTTTTCAAACTTTTTGGCAGCCAATATTCCTGCTGCTATTTCTTCCTCCAGCACATTTACAGCCGCACTTAATACTTTATTGGCATTTGCCATTATCCTATCGGGATTCAGGGCCTCAAAAAGGTTTTCAGAATCTGAAAATTTCTTCCTATCATTTTCTGTTTTGGGCATCCAATAAAAGTTTAAATAACTGAAATCTGAATTGAAAAATAGGCAGGCTCAAACCCTTTCACCTGAACATGGCTATGATAAATGGCGGCTTCTGTTTTTGTGGGAATAGAAATATGAATATCCACCGTTTGCGAAGCACCAGGCATTAGCAAAAAAACTTGAGGCGAAAAAAGTAAATCAAATTCCACTTCTTCCATTTTTCCAATCTGCCTGAACCTACTATTGATAAGTGTACAATTCACTTCTTCTATTTTGCTATTGTCCAGGACAAATTGTAACACTATCTTATCTCCAGATTTTCCCTCACCCTGCAAAACAAATGCTGGCTCCTGCTTTTCCTCTGGCTCTTCAGAATCAGTTTGATCTTTTGTAAATGATCTGGTGAGCGATACCCCCAGATCCATCAGGTTTTTTACATACTGAATATTCAGACTGGAGTATGCATCAAAAGCTTTTGAAAAGAAATCATTTTGAAACAGATTCAAAGTTTTTGATTCCCCTTTATGCTGAATTAGCTTTTGAAACAAATTGCCACTTTCGTTCATGAAAACCTTGTTAGCTTCAATTGTTTTATTTACTAATTCTTCAAAATCATTTTTTAAGGTTTTACTGGATTCACTCATGTTTGATTTTAAGTTTATGTATAAATAAAAACTGAAGAAAACTATCTTTTTTAGCCCTGCTGTGCTCCGTGTTTTACCTCACAATAAAAATGATCCTTCCAACTTTGCCATTTCATTTTATATTTTTTTTCATCCATAGGCTCGACTACAATGTTTTGATGATCCTCAATGCTAAGTGTAAAGCAAATATTTTGGTTAAATTCTTTTTCTCTTAAAACTATTTCTGTTGTGTAGGTTTTTCCTTCAGCAAATTTTCCTAAATCTATGATCATTAAAACCTTTTCCTGTTCACCAGGTTCCAGGCTCACCAAAGCTTTATTAAGTACTGGTTGCGATGGTGCCAATTGCCCGTCCGGATCCTTCAGTTCTCTTACACCCACACGATAATTTTTTTGGGTATTGCAATTGTTCTTCACGGTAAAAGGAACTAAAATTTTTTCACCTACCATCGCTGTTCTTTTTATACTGGCAAGGCAATGGGGAGGACATTCTTCTTTTGGTGCACAACAATCCGTATTCTGCAGTTTGATTTGAGGAATATTTATGGTGTCGTTTTTCAAAACTGCTTTGCTAAGGATTGACAAATTATTTACAAAATTTTCCATTGCCGGTTTTGCGAAGGACAAAGACATCTCAGTAAATTGTCTAAGATTATCGTTAAGTGTTTGCTGCAGAAGGGTGCTGCTATTGTTTGCCATAAATTACTTTTTTGAAGAGTATTCAACAATATGTGATTTGATATGGTAGGTAATTACCTGATCCCATAACCTTATTTCTCCACTATAATCACGTTTTGCATCAGCATTCGCAGGCATGGTGAAAGAAATTGAAGCAAGTATTTTATACCCGGGCTCTAATATCTGACCAGCTTCTTTAACTGAAACCTCCAACCAATCTGTCATACTTTTATACACGTTTCTGGTTAGCTCATCCATCATTCCTGCATAGGTTTCACTGGCTCCCTTGCTTCTGATTGCAATGGCGGTGGCCCGGCATAAATAATCCATATCCATCATGGTGATATGCTTCACCTCCGGTATTTGAAAAGGCATATTCCCATTGTTTGAAATTGTAATATTGGCAGTATGCAAGTTCCCTGGTGCTGTATTCTGAAATGTTAATGAAAGCGGTATAATTTCAACCCTGATTGTAGGTTGCACCACCAGCTTCAGTTTTCTTTTTTCACCACCTACTTCTATAAAACTTTCATACACGCCAGGAGGGGTTTGGGGATTCACCTGATGTACAATTTTTCCTTCTCTGGATTCATTGGGCTTTAATCTCATACCAATATTCAGTTGATGCATATCTGTAAGCGCACTCTTCTTATTATGCTGAATAGGGAGTTCGCGTACACTTAAAATTTCGGTTTGATTATTATTGATTTTAATCTGTCCGCACAAAAAATCAGGTGGGCCATTAAGTATCACCTCATCATTATCCACTCTTATTTTTTCATAAAACGATTTTGAGGTTACTGTAAGCATATTCTAAGCATTTAACTATTAGGAATTATTACTGGATCTGTCCCATTTGGATTTCCCCGTTCGGGAAAGGGTCTCGTGTCTGGTTCACAGCAATTGTCCTCACAGCGTTCTGCTGCATTAGGTATATAGGGCTCTGTAATTACCTGCGCTTCGCCATTCATACAAATACTAAACAATTCCATCCCAAATACTTTGAAACAGATATTCGAATAATTGGGAATGTGAACCCTTACTTTTTGCATATCCTTAATATCCTGAAGCGTAAAACGCGGAAGGTTCAGGATTTCTACTTTATTGTCGGTAGCCAGATTTCCACTCATGATGGTATTAATACTTCCAGAGTGTTGGGCACCAAATGCACCAGACATTCTTGTATCCAAACCTCCTTCCAAATCAACATCAAAAGTTTTATCTGGATGAAGGTGGTGTGTATAACTGGTAGGGATACTTGGGGCTGACATGATTTTCTTTTTATTTCCTATGAAGTTACAATAGTATTAAAGAAATTTATCCATTTTTGGCATACCTAATTTGAGCGATAAAAACAATATCTTTAGGACGTACAATCCACTTTAATATGAACTTTCTACATACCCTTGGCATAGAAAAATCAAACTTCGGTTCAAGTACAGGCTCATCCTGGTCAAACACTTCCGAAGTATATATTTCATCCTACTCTCCTGTAAATGGCCAATTGATTGCCAGTGTTTCTCAAACTTCATTTGAGGAATACGAAAAAGTTTTATCAACGGCCACCACAGCTTTTAAGCAATGGAGCCAATGGCCGGCGCCAAAACGTGGGGACGTGGTAAGACAAATTGGAGAGCAACTTAGAAAGTACAAAGAGCCACTGGGAAACCTAGTGTCTTACGAAATGGGAAAGAGCCTGCAGGAAGGTTTGGGCGAGGTGCAGGAAATGATTGACATCTGCGATTTTGCTGTGGGACTAAGCCGCCAACTGCATGGCCTCACTATGCACAGCGAAAGAGCACAACATCGCATGTACGAACAATACCATCCTTTGGGTATTGTGGGTATTATTTCAGCTTTCAATTTTCCGGTGGCAGTATGGAGCTGGAACGCTATGCTGGCATGGGTTTGCGGCGACGTGTGTGTTTGGAAACCTTCTGAAAAAACAACTTTGTGTGCTGTGGCATGCCAAAAAATCATTGTTGAAATTTTTGAAAAAAACAAAGTACCCGAAGGCGTTTCCTGCCTTGTAAGTGGAGGCAGTGAAGTAGGCAACTGGCTGGCAAAGGACGAACGAATACCTTTGATTTCTGCCACAGGCTCCACCCGCATGGGAAAGGCAGTAGCCAGCGTGGTGGCTCAACGATTAGGACGCTCGCTTCTGGAACTGGGCGGAAACAATGCCATCATCATTTCAAAAGATGCTGACTTAAACATTGCTATCCCTGCTGCTGTTTTTGGGGCAGTGGGTACAGCAGGACAGCGATGCACCACCACCCGAAGATTGATTATTGAAGAAAGCATCTATGATACAGTAAAAGAAAAACTGAAACATGCTTACAGTCAGTTAAGGATTGGTAATCCACTCCATGCCGAAAATCATGTAGGCCCGTTGATTGATGAGGATGCAGTAAAAAGTTATTTGTTAGCCATAGAACATTGTAAGGAACAGGGCGGTCAGTTTTTAGTACAAGGTGCACAATTGACTGGTGATGCATTTGCCAGCAACTGTCATGTTCAACCCTGCATTGCAGAAATTAAACACGATGCCCCTATCGTTCATCAGGAAACCTTTGCACCCATTCTTTATCTAATAAAATATAAAACCTTGGAGGATGCCATTGCCATTCAAAATGAAGTGCCACAAGGGCTTTCATCCGCCATTATGACCAACAACCTTCGGGAAGCCGAATTATTTCTTTCCTGTACTGGAAGCGACTGTGGCATTGCCAATGTAAACATAGGCACCAGTGGTGCAGAAATTGGTGGTGCATTTGGCGGCGAAAAAGAAACAGGCGGTGGTCGGGAAAGTGGTAGCGATGCCTGGAAAAATTATATGCGCAGGCAAACCAATACTATCAACTATGGCACTCACTTGCCTTTGGCTCAGGGAATTAAATTTGAACTGGAATAACGTAGGGAAAAGGCTTTCCGCTACTCCTCCTCATAGTTCAAATCCTTATGAAAAGTTTCTTTCGATGTAAGTACTGCAAGGCTGCATATTACCATAATAATCACACAGGTATAAATGGCTCCCTGTATATAATCCATGCCCGGCAACTCTCTTAGAAACTGAAACAGCGCAATCACAAAAGGCACGGTGCCACGTACCATATTTGGAATGGTGGTGGCAGCAGTAGCTCTTAAATTGGTACCAAACTGTTCCGCTCCTATGGTTACAAAAATGGCCCAGAATCCGCCAGCAAAACCCAATAAAGAACAAAGCAGATACATCATTGCCGGCGTGCTGTTCCAGAGCAGCATAAAATAAAGTACCATACACAAAGCAGTCATTCCATAAAAAATATATAGAGCCTTCTTTCTGCTTTTTAACCACTGACTCACAAAACCAATGCCTACATCACCCACGGCCAATCCCACATAGGCATACATAATCGCCTTGCCCGGATCCACATCACCCACAATACCAAAATGTTTTGCAAACTCTTTGCTAAACGTGATCAAAATTCCAATCACCAACCAGGTAGGCACGCCAATCAAAATGCTTTGCAGATAGCGTTTGAAACGATCCCAGTTATTCACCAGCATCAAAATATTTCCTCTCGAAACTTTTTTTTCTTTCATGTGCTGAAACATACCCGACTCCAGCACCGACACCCTGAGGAGCAACAAAACCAATCCCAAACCGCCACCAATAAAATAACAGGTGCGCCAGTGAAAATGCTCCTTAATAAAAAAGGCCACCACAGCACCCAGTATTCCAAACCCCGCTACAATGGAGGTTCCAATACCTCTTTTATTTTTGGGCAACAACTCCGCCACCAAAGTAATTCCGGCACCCAGTTCCCCGGCCAGGCCAATACCAGTAAGGAGTCTAATCCATTTGTATTGTTCCACCGTTTGCACAAAGCCATTAGCAATATTGCCCAAAGAATAAATCAGGATGGACCCAAACAACACACTCGACCTCCCCTTCTTATCACCCAGCACACCCCACAAAATACCGCCAATCATCAATCCTGTCATCTGCCAGGATAGGATCGCCTCACCATCTGTCGTAATCTGTTCGGCACTCAGCCCCATATCCTTCAGGCTCGGAATTCGAATAATCCCAAACAGCAATAAATCATAAATGTCCACAAAATATCCCAAGGCAGCCACCACCACCGTCAGGTTAAAAATAGAAACTGCTTTTGTATTTGCCTGCATTGTTCTGGTTGTTTGGTTTATTATGTTATCAGCTATTTAATCATGGCATCGGTCTTGCTACTTGTCCGCCGTGGCGGATCGCACTCTTGTACAGAAGAATAAAAATCAGCTTATTTAATTAAATCTCAAATGTGCAACACAAACATTTTCAAATTTTCAGCCATTTACCCCCTCTCCCTTGGAGCGGGCTGGGGTGAGGTCTTACCCCCTCTCCCTTGAAAAGGGTTGGAGCGAGGTCTTACCCCCTCTCCTTTGAAAAGGGTTGGAGCGAGGTCTTACCCCCTCTCCTTTGGAGAGGGCTGGGGTGAGGTCAATCTTGCAATAAAATATTCCACTGCCAGCCTGTACCCTTCCAACCCTAGCCCACAAATGGTTCCAGCCGCTTTGGCACTCACATGAGATAATTTTCTAAACTCTTCCCTGGCATGTACATTGCTGATATGCACTTCCACCACCGGCACATGAATGGCCGCTATGCAATCCCCAATCGCCACCGAAGTATGTGTGTAAGCTGCAGGATTCATGATGATGCCATCTGCCTCGATCGCATATTTTTGAAGCGCATTCACCAACTCACCTTCTACATTGCTTTGAAAATATTCAAAAGAAACTTCCCGATATTTTTTGGTTAGTTTTTCAAAAAAACTTTCGAAACTATCCGAGCCATAAATGCCCGGTTCTCGTTGTCCCAATAGGTTCAGGTTGGGACCATTGATAATTGCAATCTTCATTTATTTTAATTTTTTAAAAAAAAACTATACTTGAATGATATTTTAGCAGCTAAAATAGAATAAAAGGGCGTATCTTTTTTCCAATTTGATCTACAATTAAAAATAAGATCTGATTCGCCTGCCTGATCCAAAAAGAAATAACCCCAACCCTGCTCCTCTTTATTACAAACGGTTCCCACTTTCACAATAATTTATTTATGTACTTTTAATCCAATCTGCATCTCAATGAAACAATTCACAAACACACGTAAACAATGAAAAGATCAAACTTTTTTTTTATCCTTCTTATCTGCACAATATTTTTGAACATGAGTACCAAAGCACAAATCATTAAAAACTATGAAAAAGACTGGAAACAGGTGGATGAAAATCTGAACAAAGGACTGCCTACTTCTGCATTAACGCTAGTAAGAAAAATATATGCCAAAGCCAGCACCGAAAAACAGGATGCACAGATCATAAAGTCGCTTGCCTACATGAGCTCCTTACAATCGGAAAACAGGGAAAACAACGAATTGGCATCCATCAAAGAAATTGAAAAAGCCATCGGAACCAGCAGAGAGCCGGTTACGGCAATGTTGAACAGCTATCTGGCTGGCATTTATCAAAACTATTTTGAACGAAACAGATATCGGCTTTATGGCAGAACCAATACGGTGAGCCTTGTGAAAAACAATCCAGCCACCTGGACCATCGATGATTTTACAAAAAAAATAAGTGAACTATACCTCAGTTCTCTTCAAAATGAAAAGCTTTTACAACAAACTCCATTAAAAAATTTCGATGCCCTGATCATAAAAGGAAATACACGCTCACTCCGTCCAACCTTATACGACCTGTTGGCCTATCACGCATTAGAATATTTTGAAAGTAGTGAGCGCAGTATTTCACAACCAGCATATAAATTTGAAATCAATCAACCAGAGGCTTTTGCGGATGCTTCCAATTTTGCAAACTTTTCCTTTCGTACTCAGGACAGTTTATCCCTTTCGCACAAAGCACTAACCATTTTTCAGAGTTTAATACGGTTTCATCTCAACGATAACAAACCAGACGCTTTGATAGATCTGGATATTGCCAGACTTGAATATGTAAATGAACATGCAGTGCTTACCAACAAAGATCAATTGTATTATCAGGCTTTGGAAAAAATAGCAAAAAAGTTCCCGGACAATGCTTATGCCGCACAAGCCAGATACTTGATGGCATTGGAACAGCGCAATAAAGGATTGAAGTTGAAAGAACAAAACCTTCCAAATATTAAGGAGCTCATTATTGCAAAGGAAATGACAGAATCTATCATGAAAGAAAAACCGGCAAGTGAAGGAAAGGCCAATGCTACCAATTTGTACAACGAGATCATGCAGCCTTCTTTTAGCTTTGAGATAGAAAAGGTAAATATTCCCAATGAGCCATTTAGGGTATTGGCCAATTTTAAGAACACTAACAAAGTGTATGTCAGAGTGATCAAAGCCACCACTTCACTAAAGAATATTGTTAAAGACAATCGGAATTATGACACGTACTGGAACACCATAGCGGATGAAGTCCCGCTAAAAGCCTGGGAGCAGCTGCTGCCAGACAGCAGGGATTATCTACATCATTCTGCAGAGATCAAAGTAGATGGCATACCGGTAGGCGAATACTATATCCTTACCTCTTTGAACAAAGGTTTCACACGTACTTCCAACATTCTAGGACTCACGCATACCTATGTTTCTAATATTAGTTTCGTTCATGCAGGCAAAGACTTTTTTGTGCTAAACAGAAACAGTGGACAACCTTTGACCAGTGCTATGGTTCAGAGCTGGACAAGAAGATACGACTACAATTCATCCAAATATGTAAATACAAAATTGGATAAATACACCACTGATCAAAACGGACATTTCGACTTTCCTTCTTTCTCCAGCGAAAGTATAAACAGACAAACCAATAATGACCGAAACTTCCAGTTTGAGATCACACACAAAAACGACAAACTATTTATTGACGAGGACACCTATCACTACTATTATTATAATGATTTTAGTATAGACAAAAAAACTCAGACCAATACTTTCCTTTTCACAGACAGAAGTATTTACCGTCCCGGGCAGACAGTATATTTCAAAGGAATTATGCTGAACCGACAAAATGATGGTAGAAAAGCTGATATTCTACCCAATGAAAAAACTACAGTAACACTCTATGATGCCAACCACCAAAAAGTAGATAGTATCAGGGTATCTTCCAATGAGTATGGCTCTTTCCATGGTGTTTTCCAATTGCCCAAATCTGGGTTGAACGGAATATTCACCATCAGCACAACGAAGAACACTGGCAGCATCAGTTTTAGAATGGAGGAATATAAACGTCCGAAATTTTTTGTGGAATTTGAAAAAACAAAAGGCACGTACAAGTTGAATGATGATATCCATATTTCAGGAATGGCTAAAGCCTACGCAGGAAATAATATTGATGGTGCTTGGGTAAAATATCGTGTAGTTAGAGAAGCCCGGTTCCCCTACCCCTGGCTGTTCTGGCGGGGATGGTGGCCTAATATAGCCCCATTAGAAATTGCACATGGCGAAACAAAAACGGATAATGATGGCCGGTTCAGTATTGGCTTTCAGGCTTTACCTGATCTTTCCATAGACAAAAAAAACGATCCCGTTTTTGAGTATAAAATTTATGCCGACATCACCGACATCAATGGTGAAACCCGCAGTGGAGAAGATCAGGTATCAGTGGGATATAAATCATTATTATTAACGGTAGATGTTCCAAAAAGTATAGAAACGGACCAGCTAAAATCCATCAAGGTTCGAACCGAAAATATGGCTGGTCTATTTGAAAAATCTAGGGTGATGATTTCTGTTTTCAGGCTTAAGCCGGAGCAAAGACTATTACGCAACCGCTACTGGAATGCACCCGACACATTTGTGTTGAGTAAAGAAGAGTATATTAAAAACTTCCCCAACGATATTTACGATCAGGAAAATGAACCTAAAAACTGGCCAAAAGCGGAAAAGGTTTTTGATCAGACATTCATGACGGACTCCACCAATAAGATATTCCTGAATAAAACCGATTGGTCGGCGGGATATTATGCAATAGAAACAAATACTCAGGACAAAGATGGCAACGAGGTAAAGGATGTTCAATACATAGAATTGATCAACAACAAACAAAAAACCACCGCATTCCCTCAATACCTGACAGTAAAAAACCCAGACCCAATGGAGCCTGGAGAAAAAACCACTATTGAAATTTCTAGTTCAGCCACTGATGTTTTCCTAGTTCAGGGCATCAGCCAACCCGATACCAAATACCAGACCTTTAGATTGAATCAAAGTAGTAAGTCATTTGATTTTACAGCCTCGGAAGCAGATCGGGGAGGCTATGGTGTTACTTATTTGTTTGTAAAAAACAATCGATTCTTTTCCAGCCAAAATCAGATTAATGTACCCTGGACCAATAAGGATTTGAAAGTGGAATACACTACTTTCAGAGACAAAACATTGCCGGGTAGTGAAGAAAAATGGACTGTCAGGATTACGGGCCCCAAAGGAGAAAAAGCTGCGGCAGAAATGCTGGCCAGCATGTACGATGCGTCATTAGATCAGTTTGCATCTCATGCATGGAACAAACCATCCTTTTGGTATCAGCACCAGGCCAGTCCACGCTGGAATAGTACTACTAATTTTTCTGCCCAAACTTCAAAACAGGATATACACTTAGCCGTTAATTATATCAATTTTGATAAGGAGTATGACCAGTTATTTGGTGAAATAAATCCCCATTATCAAAATAGGTTTGAAGAACCAATGGTGATGAGAGGTGCTGAAATGGTGGGTAGCGTACAAATGGAAAGTGACGCCATGAAATCAGAAAGCAAAATGGTAAAGTCAAAAAACATTTCAATGAGTACTACCCCATTGGCATCCGGTGCAGCACAGACAGATTCTGCAAAGTCTGTTAATAAACCCGAGCAATCGGCTACTTCACCATTGCAAATACGTAAAAACTTTAATGAAACGGCCTTTTTCTTTCCCGACCTCAAAACCGATAAAGATGGGGCAATCAGTTTTTCTTTCACTATGCCAGAAGCACTAACCAAATGGAAGTTTCAGGCATTGGCACATACAAAAGATCTTGCGTTTGGATATAGCAGCAAAGAGATTATTACTCAAAAGGATTTGATGGTTCAACCCAACGCACCACGATTTATTAGAGAAGGGGATAAGATGGTATTGAGTAGTAAAATCGTAAATCTATCAGATAAAGAAATTAGCGGCATGGCCAGTTTAGAATTGCTGGATCCGGCTACCAATGAGGTGGTGAATAGGTGGTTTAAAAATGATCAATCTCAGCAACCTTTTACCATATCAGCCGGGCAAAGCAAGTCGGTAGGTTTTCCTTTAGAAGTGCCTGCATCCTATACCCAGGCTATCACCTGGCGGATTGTGGCTAAAGTAACTAAGCCAGAAACCTCGTCCAACCTTTCTGACGGAGAAGAAAATATGCTACCGGTATTGACCAATCGGATGCTTGTTACAGAAACGCTGCCACTGGCTTTAAGAGGCCATGAAACAAAACAATTCTCTTTCGACAAACTAAGGAATAGTGGCCAAAGCAACACACTCACTACTCAGGCACTTACAGTAGAATACACTTCTAATCCAGCATGGTATGCCGTGCAAGCCCTGCCTTACATGATGGAATACCCTTTCGATTGTGCCGAACAAACATGGAACAGATACTATGCAAATTCATTGGCTTCTATGATTGCGAACAGTTCTCCAAAAATCAAAAACATTTTTGACAAATGGCGTACCGAAGACACCGCAGCCTTATTGAGTAATCTTCAAAAAAATCAGGAACTGAAATCAGTGTTGCTGGCAGAAACGCCCTGGGTGCTAGAGGCAAACAACGAAACACAACAGAAAAGAAATATTGGGGTTTTGTTCGACCTAGTTCGTATGGGAAATGAAATGAATAGTGCATTTGAAAAACTTAAACAAATGCAAAGTAGCAACGGTGGCTTTGTATGGTTCAAAGGTGGCCCCGACGACAGATACATGACCCAATATATTCTTACCGGCATCGGTCATTTGATGAAACTAAATGCAGCAAAAGGACCACAAATCACAAACCTAAGCAGTGTAGTTCAATCTGCTATACCTTATTTGGATAAAAAATTAAAAGAAGACTATGAGACATTGTTAAAAATCAAGACAGATAAGAAAAAATATATCCCTTCTTACCATCAGGTTCAGTACTTGTACATGCGTAGCTTTTTCCCAACCGAAAAAATCGCCAAAGCATCCGAAGAGGCATATAACTTTTTTATGCAAAGAGCCAAAGCCACCTGGGTATCTCAGAACAAATACATGCAAGGCATGATCGCTTTGGCATTGCACCGCCACCAAGATGCCACCACACCTAATGCCATTCTTAAATCGCTGAAAGAAACCGCAATTAACAACCAGGAATTGGGCATGTATTACAAAGATGCATCCAAAGGTTGGTGGTGGCATCAGGCACCAATAGAGCGGCAAGCACTGATCATTGAAGCATTTGAAGAAATTGCAAAAGACAATAAAACAGCTGATGATCTCCGCACATGGCTATTAAAAAACAAACAAACCAATCATTGGGAGAGTACAAAAGCTACAGCAGAGGCCTGCTATGCACTATTGCTACAAGGTACCGAATGGCTTAGTGTTTCTCCGGAAGTGGAGATCCGCTTAGGCGACCTCACCCTTAATACTGCCGAAGAAAAAACTGAGGCTGGAACCGGTTACTTTAAAAAAATGATTACATCGGAAAAAGTGACACCTGATATGGGCGTTATCAACGTAACTGTGAAGCAGGTTTCAAAAGTTGGAACAATGCCTTCTTGGGGTTCGGTATATTGGCAATACTTCGAGAATTTGGACAAAATTAATTTTGCCGAAACGCCACTTAAACTGAATAAGAAACTATTTGTAGAAACAAATTCAGACCGGGGGCCAGTGCTTAAGCCTGTGGATGAAGGAGAAAAATTAAAGATTGGGGACAAGATAAAAGTGCGGGTGGAATTGCAAGTGGACAGAGATATGGAATATGTGCACATGAAGGATATGAGAGCCAGTGGTTTTGAACCGGCGAACGTATTGAGCACTTATAAATGGCAAGGCGGATTGGGATATTATGAATCTACTAAAGATGCCAGCACCGATTTTTTCTTCGGTTATTTGCCTAAAGGCAATTATGTATTCGAATACAGTTTATTTGCCGGAGTAGCAGGCAATTTCAGTAATGGCATCACCACCATTCAATGCATGTATGCCCCTGAATTTACAAGCCATAGCGAAGGGATAAGAGTAGTGATAGAATAAGTGGAAAAAAACTTAAAAAAGTGTATGCAGATGTTAATTAGAATGCACCTGCATACACTTTTCTTGTATTAATCTGCCAACCACTCGGCATAAGAATCCTTGGTTTCGTACAATTTCAGGTGTACAGGTTTCACTGTCGCAGGCAAGTTTCGGTCGAAGATTCTTTTAATATGTAATAGTATATTTTCTGCGGTAGGCTCATAATCCCAAATCACCAGATTCTCATGTAGCTTTAGTTCTGGATGCATCGTAAGATAGGTTTCGGACAATACGATTTTATGATCCATCAGTTGCAATACCTCCTGCCCTGCTTGTTTAATTTCTTTAAAGTCCACAATAAAGCCCGGAGCAGGAATGAAATCAGTTTTAGGAGTTTCCCCACAAATGGTCACATGAAGTTCATAAGAATGACCATGTATATTTTTGCACTTTCCATCATAACCATGAATTGCATGTGCTGTCTCAAAATGGAAAACCTTAGTTAAACGTATCATTTCAATATTTAAAAAAGTTGAATTATCTAATTAGCGTGCAAAAGTAGATATTTTATTTTTTTAAGAATGAAACGACTAAAGATTGAACTCAAATTCATTCATCTAATTGCTGATCTTTTGTAATAAGGAAGACAGCTCCTTTACTTTTTCTGGGAACTTTGATGCAATATTATCCCTTTCGGATGGATCAGTTTTTAGGTTAAACAATTGTGGAGAAGTATCATTTCCTGTTTCAATATTCTCCAGTTGATTTAGTTTTTGCCCCGGATTCGGTCTTATGTATTTCCAGTCTCCTTTTACAATTGACAAACCCGTAACACCTTGCTTTACAAGCAGCTGCCTGCCAGACTTTGATTTACCCAGAAGCACATCCATTTCATTTTCACTATCCAATTTTTCATTTTTGGGTAAAGTTTGGTTCAGTAACTGTGCAAAGGAGGCAATAAAATCCATTTGACAAACCAGAGCCTTTGATACAGCAGGCTTCACTTGTTTTGGCCAACTAAGGATAAGAGGTATTCGGGTTCCAGCTTCAAAAGTGCTGTATTTACCCCCTCGAAAAATGCCCCAGGGTGTATGACCATTTAGCTTTTCTACAGCTTCATCCTGATAACCATCATTTAACACCGGTCCATTGTCGCTGGTAAAGATGATGATCGTATTCTGTCTAATGTCCAACAATTCCAACTCATTCATAATCTGTCCCACGGTCCAGTCCATTTGTAAAATAGCATCGCCTCTGTAACCCAATGCACTTTTACCTTTAAACATGGTGGATGGCATTCTTGGCACGTGAGGTTCGGTCAGGGCAAAATATAAGAAAAACGGTTTTGACTGATTTATGGCAATAAACTGTTTAGCCTTTTCCAGAAATGTTAAAGGCAATTCTTCATCTGTCCATCTGGCCTTGTAGCCACCAGTCATCCAGCCAATTCTTCCAATTCCATTCACAATAGTATTATCATGACCATGCGCGGGAGAAGATTTCATTTTTAACAATTCAGGATGATCTCTACCAGTTGGATCAATTCCCACTTTTTTTTGATAATCTACCAGGATAGGATCAGCATTATCTCCGGCAACCACATTGCCATTTTCTAAAAAAATGGTGGGTACCCGATCGGCAGTTGCAGGGAAAATAAAGCTGTATTGAAACCCCACTTCGTTGGGTCCTGGCTTAATGGTTTCATTCCAATTTTTTTCAACTGTATTACCCAAGCCCAAATGCCATTTGCCAACAAGCCCCGTATTGTATCCTGCATTCTTAAACAATAAGGGTAAAGTCATCTTATCTGTTGGAATGATCAATGCTGCATCACCAGGCAAAATATTTGTGCCCGATTGTCGCCAAGGATATCTTCCTGTCATCATGGCAAAACGGGAAGGGGTGCAGGTAGCAGAAGTACTATTGCCATTTGTGAATCGAATGCCACTAGCAGCCAATTTATCAATATTCGGTGTTTGAATTTTTGTTGCGCCATAACAACCTAAATCACCATATCCCAAATCATCGGTGTTAATGATAATTACATTGGGTTTATTCAAATTTTTCTTTTGGCCAAAGGTTGTTATAAGTCCTCCAACCATTACCACTACTATTACTAGAAGCCTTTTCATGTTAGTAATTTTTTTTTACTTAATGGAATATATAATGCATTTAATATGTAATTCGAATTCACCTAGTACGCCTTAAAAAAAAATCATTCATCCCCAGAACCATGCCTCGTCAGCATTTGACCACCTGTGATAGCAAAAGCAAGTAAAAGTAAATAGCCAATCAATACAAAATTAGGTTTCAATGCAAAAAGAAAGCAAGGAAGGGCTCTTGTATAAATATAACTATATTACATATCCAAATATCAAAGCTCCATCAAACTTTATTAAACAGAACACATGGATACAATTTTTGTTTTTAGTGGATTGGGGATTGATCAAAGAGTTTTTGAAAATATAGATTTTGGTCCATTCCCTATAAAGTTTATTAATTGGATAACCCCATTTCCAAACGAAAATATTGAATCGTATGCTACCCGCATTTCCACCCCATTAATAAATGAGAATGCGATCATTATAGGCTTGTCATTTGGAGGGATTCTTGGCATTGAGATTTCAAAAATAAAAAAAATCAAAAAGCTGATTCTCATTTCATCAGCAAAAACAAAATTCGAGCTTCCCTTAATTTTCCGAATGGTAGGACTTTGCAGACTAAACAAATTATTTCCAAATAATATTCTTAAACACAAAAACCTAGTTACAAGCTGGTTGTTTGGAATTGAATCTGACAAAGACGGTCGTTTATTTAAAACCATTCTAAGGGATGTAGATCCAGCGTTTCTAAAATGGGCAATAAATGCCGTGGTGAACTGGCAAAATGAAACGATACCCGCAAATTGTTTTCATATTCATGGCAGGCAAGACAGGGTTCTACCCTTAAAAAATATAAAAGCAGATTTCATTGTGGAAACTGGTGGTCATTTTATGACCGTAAATCGTTCGGAAGAAATTGGAAGTTTAATTCGAACCAGTTGTGCCACCAAATAGTAAAAAAAAATACCGTAAATTAGGGATAATATACTTTCACACATTCATTTATCTTTGATTACAAGATGAATGAAAACCCTATAAAAATTGCAGTTTTTGACGATAATAATTACCGACGTGACAGTTTGTGCATGTTGGTAAACTCTTCTCCGAGAATGAAATGTACCGGTACCTTTTTTGATTGCAGCAATGTGGTGGCGGATGTGAGAAAAGCTGCACCTGATGTAGTGTTGATGGATATAGACATGCCAAATGTAAATGGTATAGAAGGGGTGAAACTGATTAAAATGCACTTCCCAAAAGTGCAGGTACTCATGCAGACGGTTTTTGAAGATGACAATAAAATTTTCGCTTCAATCTGCGCCGGTGCATCAGGATATATTCTAAAAAAGTCTAGTCCGGCACAGTTATTACAAGCGGTAGAAGATGTTTTTAATGGAGATGCCGCCATGACCGCTTCTATTGCAAAAAAAGTTTTGTCTGCATTCCAAAAAAATGTATTTTTCGAAAACAATATTGAAATTTCTTTAACACCAAGAGAAAAAGAGGTGTTGAGTTATCTGGTAAAAGGCTATAGTCATAAGATGGTTGCATCTGCTTGTGGATTAAGCATTCATACCATAAATACTCATATAAAAAATATTTATGAAAAACTTCAGGTGAATTCGGTCGCAGAGGCAGTAGTGAAAGCACTGAATCATAAATTGATTTAATGATCTCATGTTTAGTTTTGAATAAAAGAGGGCGGAATTTCTATTCCGCCCAATCTTTTTTATACACTATTTGTATTTTATCACACTGCAAAGGCTGTGCTTATAATTTCCTCCTGCTCGGCTTTATGAATCTTCATGAATCCTGATGCAGTGGAAGCACTTGGTTTACGACTGATGATGCCAAAATTAATCTGATTCAAATTCATTCTAAGGAAAGAGGCGGCCCCCATGTTCAAAGGTTCTTCCTGAACCCAGTACCAAACTGCTTTTGAATATTTCTGTTTCAGTTCGTTGAACTGTTTTACAGGCAGAGGATAAATTTGCTCCAGTCTGATGATCGCAACATCCTTTCTGTTTTCTTTTTGTTTTCTATCTAACAAATCGTAATAAATCTTACCAGTACAGAACAAAACTTTTGCCACTTCTTGAGCCACTACTGCTTCATCATCTATTACTTCTTTGAATGAGCCATTCAGGAACGCATCCACCTTGGAATGTGTGCCAGGATGGCGCAAATTGGCTTTTGGCGCAAAATTAATTAGAGGCTTTCTGAAAGGCCAGGTAAGTTGTCTTCTTAATGCATGAAAATAGTTTGCGGCTGTTGTAATGTTGGTTACCACAATATTCATTTCAGCACATGCAACTAAAAAACGTTCCATTCGTGCACTACTGTGTTCCGGCCCCTGACCTTCATACCCATGAGGCAACAACATAGTAATACCGCTCATACGATTCCATTTTTGTTCAGCACCAGTAATGAACTGATCAATGATTGTTTGTGCTCCATTTACAAAATCACCAAACTGAGCCTCCCACAATACCAATGCATTGGGCGATGCTAAAGAATATCCATACTCAAATCCCAATACGGCATTTTCGCTAAGCAAAGAATTATACATTCTTATTTTCCCTTTTGCGCCTGGTATATTACTAAGTCTATTATAAGAGGCATTGTTTGTTTCATCCCTGAGAACACAATGGCGGGAACTAAAAGTACCACGACCAACATCCTGACCACTCATCCTCACATCGGAACCATCTAGCATTAACGAACCAAAAGCAAGCAATTCAGCAGTAGCCCAATCAATTTCTTTTGTAGTCTCAAACAATTTCACCTTATCCTTGAGGATCTTATCTACTTTTTTCAAAGGAGTGAAATCCGAAGGAAATTGCATCAAAGCATTAAAAACTGTCGATAGTCTTTCTTCGCTTAAGAAGGTATCTGGGCTTTTCTCAAAATCCTCTTCTGTAGCTTTTCTTAATTTTTTCCACAACAATTCGGGTGCCTGATAGTTGTAAGGCAATGGGTGTTGTTTTACATTATCTAACCTGTCCTGAAGATCTGCCCAAAACTTGGTTTCCATTTCCTTGGCAAGACCTTTCGCATCTTCTTCCCCATTATCCAGCAAATACTTTACATAAACTTCGCGCGGATTTGGATGACTATCAATTAAGGCATACATAGATGGTTGGGTGAACTTAGGATCATCTCCTTCGTTGTGCCCATGCCTTCGATAGCAGACCATATCTATAAACACATCATCATGAAACTCGCTTCTATATCGGGCAGCTATTTCGGCACATTTTATCACGGCTTCCGGATCATCACCATTCACATGAAATACCGGGCTTTGGGTCATGGCGGCCAATGAGGTACAATAGTTGGCACTTCGGGCATCCTCAAAATCTGTTGTAAATCCAATTTGGTTATTGATTACAAAATGAAGTGTGCCTCCTACTACATAGCCTGGAAGCTTACTCATTTGCAATAGTTCATACACTACCCCTTGTCCGGCAATAGCAGCATCACCATGAATTAAGATTGGCAATACTTTATTATACTCTTCATCGTGTAAAATATTAGCACTACTTCTTGCAAAGCCAGATACTACTGGATCTACCGCTTCCAAATGCGATGGATTGGGCATCAATTTCAAATGAACTTTTTCTCCTGAAGTAGTAGTAACTTCACTACCATAACCCATGTGATATTTTACATCACCGCTACCCATTGTTTGATTGATCTCTCCGGTTCCTTCAAATTCGCTAAAAATTTGTTCGTATGTTTTTCCTAAAATGTTTGCGAGAATATTGAGTCGTCCACGATGCGCCATACCAATCACTACCTCTTTCACATTAAGTTCAGCAGACTTATTAATAATAGCATCAATGGCAGGAATAGTGGTTTCACCTCCTTCCAAAGAGAACCTCTTTTGTCCTACATATTTTGTATGTAGAAACTTTTCAAACATAACACCTTCGCTCAATTTTTCAAGAATACGCTTTTTTTGTTCCAGCGGTAAGGGTTTTGAAAAATTGCGTTCAATTTCTTTAGTAATCCAATCCACCCTTTTTTGGTCGCTAATATACTTGAACTCTACTCCTACATGCGAAGCATAGCACTGTACTAAATGGTTGTAAATATTTCTGAGGGTGGTGGTACCTAATCCAATCAAACTGCCAGCCTCAAACTCTAAATCTAAATCTGCTTCGCTGAATCCATAAAAAGACAGATCCACATTTGCTCCACGATCCTTACGTTTTTTAATTGGGTTGGTTTTGGCCAACAAATGCCCTTTATTGCGATAGCCTAAAATAAGTCTGTAAACGGCCAACTCTTTGCGCCAATCATTTTTTGCTGGGGAACCATTTTTTAAACTACTTCCAAAAACATCACTGACTACCTTATTCGCTTCAAATCCATTAGCAATGGCAAAGTCAAATCCTTCAAAAAATTTACGAAAATCCTCATCGACATTATTAGGGTTAGATACAAAGTCTTTGTACATGTTCTCAATAAATACTGGAGAGGAGCTGGTAATAAACGAAAAGTCTTTCATTATAAATGAATCGTTAATAGATATAAATAATTAATTTAATTTTAAAAATTCCTTAGCACAGATAAAATTTTCATTGCGAAATTAAGATTAAAAATGAATAGCCTGCCATAAAGATGCAAGATAAAACGTAAAGCTATCTTCAAATTTCGATTCCTTTTTGTCTACCATAAAATAGAGGAATTCAGGCACAGTAAGAAAAAACTAAATTGGATCTCCTATTCGTTTTTGAATCATTAATGATTATCCAAAATTACAATTCTACATCGCCTAATAAAATGCTAGGACAAAAAAGTTTGGAGGTATTGGGATCATATTATTAGTAAAATAGCCAGTATAATGGATAGTAACAGGTTTTGGATGTGAATGAAAACAACCAATTCTGGGTAATTGATAATATTTTGTTGTCCGTTAATATTTTTCCCCTACCTTTGCCGTCCAAAAAATTGAATTAGATGGCCAATCATAAAGCTACAAAGAAGGATGCACGTCAGGCTGCAAAACGTAACGAAAGAAACAGATATTACGGTAAAACAACCCGTAATGCTATCAGAGATTTCAAAGCTGCTGATACAAAGGAAGCATCAGAAAAATTGTCTTCAGTTGAAAGCATGATTGATAAATTAGCAAAACGTGGTGTCATTCACCGTAATAAAGCATCAAACCTAAAAAGCAAACTTGCTAAAAGGATAAATGCTGCAAACGCCGCAAATTAAGATTTTAATTTTATTGATATAAAAAGAAGAGAAGGCTATTGCCTTCTTTTTGTGTTATGATTTAGTTTGCAAACTATCTATAGCACGTTTGACACTTCCCTTTTCCAGAAGCAACTTTTTGGCGGCTTCATAGTCAATCATTCCGGTTTTTTCCATCAGCATTAAGGTTCCTCTATCCACTAATTTATCATTGCTGAGCAGCATGTTCACCATGCGATTACCTTCCACTCTGCCCAATTGAATCATCACCGTGGTAGAAATCATATTAAGTACCAATTTTTGTGCAGTTCCACTCTTCATTCGTGTGCTACCTGTTACAAACTCAGGGCCAACAACTACTTCAATAGGATGATCTGCTAATTTGCTTATGTCTGCATCAGGATTGCAGGAAATACTTCCAGTCACAATACCATTCTCCCGGCAAAATTTTAATGCCCCAGCCACATAAGGAGTTGTACCACTTGCGGCTACTCCTACCACGACATCTTTTTCAGAAATTTGATGCGCTTTTAGATCCAGCCACCCTTGTTCTTCATCATCCTCGGCATTTTCTACTGGTGTAGTTATTGCTTTGTTTCCGCCTGCGATCACGCCAATAACCACTCCGGGCGGCATGCCATAAGTAGGAGGAATTTCACTAGCATCCAAAATACCTAAGCGACCACTGGTGCCTGCCCCAATATAAAACAATCTGCCTCCAGCCATCATTAGGTCTACAATGGCCTCTGTTAGGTTTTCTATTTGTGTAATTGCTGATGCCACAGCTAATGGAACAGTTTGATCTTCTTTGTTCATCGAGACAAGCAAATCATTAATGCTCATTTTTTCTAAATGATCATAGCGACTTGACTGTTCTGTAATTTTTTGATTCATAATAAATAAGAAAAATAATGGTTATTTCTGGTCAGCTCACTTTTCGGATCAACTATGAAATTCAATTAATCCTTTCATAGGTTTTTGTAAAATTCTACCCAACTCAAAATTATAGGAAAGACACAACTCTTTTACTACATCTCTAAAACCATAAGCAACTCCACCCACAAAACATATTGGATACTTCCAGGCTTCACTGAATTTGCAAAGGTGGGTGAAAAAGAAATCGTTCAACCCATCTTCTATAATATTCTCCACCATATAGTGGCCACGATTTTCTGCCAGAAACCCTGTAAAGGAGGCCAGATATCTGTTGGGTAATGGCTTTTTATATACGTTTTCCAGAATTTCGGCGGTGGAGGTAAAATAGGCTGCATCAAACCTAGATCTAAGTTCTTCATCAAAAGTATTGTATAAATAATGCTGCAATACTTTTTTGCCTAAATAAGCACCGCTGCCTTCATCACCCAATGCATACCCCATACCTGGATGGTTCTTTTTTATTTTCTTCCCATCGAAGTAGCAACTACTGGAACCTGTTCCAAGGATACAGGCGACTCCTTTGTTTTTGCCCAACAAGCCAATAGCAGCACCTTCAACATCGTTGGTTACCTTGATTTTTGCAGTAGGGAAAACTGTTTTAATAGCACTCTTTACAATCTTATTATTTTCGGGATTCAGGCATCCAGTGCCATAAAAATACAATTCATCTACGTTTGTATTTTTTAGAGAAGGCAACAAATCTTTCCTGAGTAATGCTGTTATCTGATTTCTATTAAGAAAATAGGGGCTGATGCCAGGAGTTATAACTAGTTTGGGCTTTTTGCCGCCGAGTAAGGCCCATTCTGTTTTGGTAGAACCGGCATCTGCAATTACTATGAACTTAGACATTGGGATAGTAGTAGTTTAAAAATATATTGTTTTTATAAATATCTCTAAACATCTAAACATCAACAATGCAGAGAATCTATACAGATCGAAAAATATTCTTCCTAAATATTAGAACACCTGAATCAGCCCGAATTCTCATTCCAAATGGCACACAACTAAATCTTGGAAAGCCGTTCTGAAAATCAGCGTATTCAATACCAAAACTAGTGCCCTTCTGACTTTGCAATATTCTTTTGCCCTCCAATCATATCGTCCATCACCTTATCTGCCTGATTCAAATAAATATCGCCTCGAAGTGATCTAATCCAAAAATTCAATCTTTCTTGTTTGTCACTATCACCATCATACTTTTTCAGCTCCAGAGGTAATAATGACACACTCAAATTACTTTTTAATCTTTGAGCCAGATTAAGCTGCTCTGCTTTTTGTTTGATTTGCAATTTTTCGGCCTTATACTTTTCAATGTTTAACGGAAAATTTCTTTCGTTTTCATCTGCCAGCCAAGCACTATTTCTTTTTATTATATGAAAGGAACTATCTTTTTGCAATCTAGCTTCGCTTAATAATTTAAGTGCATTTATATCGAACTGAGAACTCCAGGGAGTAAAATTAGATTTTGGAATCACATCATACTTCAAAGCAAATTCATTGTCCTTTTCACGAAGTTTATACGGCTCAAACTGACTTGGCAATACTATATCCGATTCCACGCCCTTTAATTGTGTAGAACCACCACTCACTCTATAAAACTTTCTAAGGGTAAGTTTTACTGCGCCTAAATCTCCCTGTCCATCCCTACGAAATCCGGCCGCTTTATCAAGACCAATGTTTTGCTGAACCGTTCCTTTTCCAAATGTAGAAGTGCTGCCTACAACTACACCCCGCTGATAATCCTGAATGGCTGCCGCAAAAATTTCAGAGGCAGAGGCACTGAACTCATTTACCATAACTACCAATGGCCCATTATATAAAACTGCAGCATCATCATCATTCAACACTTGTGGCATGGAAGTCCGATCCTTCACCTGAACTACAGGGCCGTTTGGTATAAACAAACCAACCATTTGAATGACATCAGCCAATGATCCACCGCCATTGCCTCTTAGATCCATTATAATACCATCTACATTTTCATCCTTTAGCTTTTGTACCTCTCTGGCTACATCTGTAAAACTTCTTCTGCCATTCACATCATTTAACGGCATATAAAACTCAGGCAGATATATGACACCTACTTTGGTATGTTTTACACTATCTGTAATAATAGCACTTCTGGCATAGGTATCAATATCGTTTTCAATTTTTGCTCTCACCAAGGAAACATCTTTAATTGTCCCATCAATCTTTTTGATGGTGAGCCTCACAATCGTGCCTTCTTTTCCTCTAATCAGCTTCACAGCATCCTGGATATCATAACCCAACAAATCCACGGGCAACCCATCTTTACCCTGAGCAACTTTTGTAATAATATCGCCAGGAACCAATTGCCCAGACTTAGCAGATGGGCTACCAACATTTAAACTGGTGATCTTAATGAGTCCATCGGCATATTGAAGTGCTGCACCAATACCAAAAAAACTACCACTTAATTCCTGATCAAAATAGTCTTTATCGGCAGGCGGGAAAAATTCGGTATGCGGATCCATCGCCGTAGTAATATTATCTACAAAAATGTTGAACTTATCATCTTGGGTAAACTTAGCTTTATACCTGTCGAAAAGCCGAGTCATCACGGTATCGGTTTTGCCCCTAGCTTCCTGCTCAATCTGAACATTGGATTTTGATCCGGTTTTTAGCGATTTTTGCGCCTCCTGAAAATCCACAAAACGCTCAAGAGCTGTGTATTTCAACCATTTTCGCCACCTATCTTCTCTCTCCTTGTTGTTGGCTGCATACTTCAGATTTTTACCATTCAACTCAGCCGATTCCTCCAAATTAAAATCAAATGGTTTGGAAAGTATAATACTTTTCCATTTATCAGCTTCTGCAATTCGTTTGTCAAATACATTTGAAATCCCAATAAAACTCTCCACAGGAGCGCCGTTCAATTCGTCATCTATCATTTTCCCATACAGTTTTTGGAGTGAATCAACATCCGACTGAAGAAAAATATTCTTCCTTGGATCCAATTCATCCAGAAACTTATTGAATACCTTTTCTGAAAACTCGTCGTTTATCGCTTTAGGGGAGTAATGACCTTGGGACAACAACTTTCCAACCATTTGCATGATTATTTCATATTTCCCTGCACTTTTAGTTTCCGGCTTCAGGTTGCCTTTAAAAGCAAAAAAAGAACCAGCCACCACCACCAATATTATCAAAAATGGCAATCTCTTCATATTGAATATGTATTTAATTATTTTATGCACCCTTCAAAATTAGCATTAATAGCCAATCACATTATATATTTAAGAAAAGATTAAAAAAAATAAAATAACGGATCCTCTACAATTTGTTTTTTTATACAATTTTTACCTACATTTGCATCCCTTAATTGGTGGCTATAGCTCAGTTGGTTAGAGCATCAGTTTGTGGTTCTGAGGGTCGCCGGTTCGAACCCGGTTAGCCACCCCAATCCCTGAATGATGAGTTCAGGGTTTTTCTTTTTTTGTATGAACACTTCATTTATTCTTATCCCTATTATTTCTGCCTTTTTGGGCTGGCTGGTCTGTTACCTGGGTATCAAATATTTTGTTAATAATTATATTACCAGAAAAAAAGATCTTCTAATTAGCAATTTATCTGCTGAATTACAAAAGCTGCTTCCATTTTCAAAGCTTGAAGAAAAAATTGCAAGTGGAGACCTGATAGAAAAAGCAATGCCAGGAATTGAAAAACACATTGATGAGTTCCTGAATGTAAAGCTGCAAAAAGAAATCCCAATGTTGGCAATGTTCATCGGTAATAAGACTACCGATAAAGTAAAAGAAGTTTTCATTAACCAACTCAGAGAACTTTTTCCGCAGGTAATGAACAATATGGTTGGAGATCTTAAGGATTCATTGAATATAGAAATACTATTGAAAAACAAAATGCAAGAATCTGATATTAAACTTTTTATATCAACAAAACTCTATCATCCGATCAGAAACATTCAACTCATAAGTGCCCTTGCCGGTTTTTTAATCGGGATGGTTAACGTATTGATTTTTTGGGGATTTCAGTAGTCTGCATAATTGATTTCAATCCATTTATTTTTTGCACTTAACAAGTTTTAGAAAAATTCTACGTCTAAAGCATTTAAATATTCGCATCATGAAGAAAATTTTCGCGGTTTTTGTTTTGCTAACCCTTTCCTTTTTATCCTACAGTCAGGGACAGATGCCTACAGGGTCTGTTTTTGGAAGAGTGGTGGACTCTGTTACTAACAAGGGAGTGGATGCAGCAACTATAGAAATTTATCAATCCAAAATGGATAGTGCCAGCAGACAGCCAAAGGATTTTTTAGTCAATGGCATGATTACAGGTGCAAATGGAAATTTTAGAATAGAAAACCTTCCAGCAATGGGACAGTATAAATTGATTATTTCCGGTATTGGCCGAAAGAAGATAACGAAGCAATTCTCTTTCATAGACCGAACTAAGTTGTCCGGCAACACCAAAGACATGAGTGCCTTATTGAGTGCTTTGGATAGGGATCTGGGAAATTTTAGACTAGCACAAGATGCACAAACCCTTTCAGGCGTTACCGTTTCTGCATCCAAACCTACAGTTCAACTGGGCATTGACAGAAAAATTTACAATGTAGAAAACAACCTTGTGTCTGCAGGCGGTTCTGCTACAGACTTGTTAAAAACGGTTCCATCTGTAAATGTGGATATAGATGGCAATGTGAGTATTAGAAACACAAGTCCACAGATATTTGTAGATGGCAGGCCAACCACGCTCACCTTGGATCAGATACCAGCCGATCAAATTTCAAGTGTAGAAGTAATTACCAACCCATCAGCAAAATTTGATGCCTCGGGGGGAACGGCAGGTATTTTGAATATTGTTTTGAAAAAAACCAGAACAGTTGGATACAATGGTTCCATCCGTGCAGGAATAGATCAACGTGGGAAATATAATTTTGGAGGAAGCATCAATATTCGTCAGGGTAAGTTTAATGTGTTTGCAAACATTGGTTACAATCAGCGTAAAAGCATCTCTGATGGAACCACAGATCGTTCCACTTTTCTGAATGACACTACCATCAATCTTCACCAAACTGATAAAGGTATTGGCAATGGCCGTTTCTTATTCTCCAGAGCCGGGTTCGACTATTTCTTAGACAACAGAAATACGCTTACAATTTCCGGTATGATGGTAGATGGCAGCTTTAAAAACAATACTAATAGTGATATATCCATTGATTCACTAGTTGCGGGTAGCAATAACCTTCGTTCGCAAATGCATAGAAATTCGGATGCCGATTTTCATTTCAATATGAAAGGAGCAGGGATAGGATTTGTTCACAATTTCCCTCAAACCGGCCACCAATGGACTTTTGACGGCCAGTTCAACAAAAGCAAAAATGACAATATTAACCTCCTGAGCAATAGCCGAAACAATATGGTGAATAGTGTACAACAGCAGGCAGGTAATGGCAGCAATCAGCGGATCAATATTCAAACAGATTATTCCAATCCAATATCTGATAAAGCAAAATTGGAAGCAGGGATGAAATTCAGCCAGCGAAACACCTTTAGTGATAATATATACAGCATGGTTGGAGCAGGAAATGTATTGATCCCACAACCTTTATTGTCATCCAAATTTGAATATAAGGACCAGGTATATGCCGCCTATACAACCTTTTCCAGCAAGATTGGCGAAAAGTTTGGCTACCAGATTGGACTGCGTTTAGAAAGTTCTGACTATACTGGAACAGTGAATAGCCATATTAGAAGAAATGGCTCCATCAAGGATACTGTAACCAATTTCAGCATCAAATATCCGGTAAGTCTTTTCCCAAGCTTATTTTTATCTCAGGAACTAGGCAATGAGCAACAACTACAACTTAACTATAGCCGCAGAATTAACCGCCCCGGATTTTTTCAACTATTTCCTTTTATAGACTATTCCGATTCTTTAAACCTAAGCAGAGGTAATCCAAACCTAAATCCTGAGTTTACCAATTCTTTGGAGCTTTCCTACAGTAAGAATTTTGACAAGCTAAACAACCTGATTTTATCCGTTTATTACAAAAACACCTCGGGCTTAATCACCAGATACCAATCGCCAGAAATAAACCCCAACAACAACCTTCCTATATTGGTGAACACTTACATCAATGCAAACTCAAGCTTTGTCGGAGGATTTGAGGCAGTATCTAAAAATGCTCCTACAAAATGGTGGGATATCACAAGTAATTTGAATATTTATACTTCAAAAATTAAAATTGATGACCCTTCCATTTCAACAGCCAATCAATTGTATAGCTGGTTTGGAAAAATAAATAACACGTTCAAACTTCCTAAGAACTTTTCGGTACAACTGACAGGTGATTATAATTCTAAAACTGTATTACCACCTGGCGGCACCGGTAGTGGAAGCAATGGTGGCGGACGTGGTGGATTTGGTGGTAATGTGAGTGGAAACGCTCAGGGCTACACCATGCCTTCTTATGGTTTTGATCTGGCAGTAAAATATGAATTCCTTAAGAACAAAGCAGCGTCTGTAACGCTAAGTGGAAATGACCTATTTAAAACCAGAGTGAGTGATGTGTACACTTCTACTGGATACATCAACCAACACCAAGTGCGCAGACGCGACCAGCAGTTTTTTAGCCTCAATTTCTCGTACAGATTTGGGAAGTTTGATGCTTCGCTGCTGAAACGCAAAAATATGCGAGCCGAACAGGAAGGCATGCAGGGCGGAATGCAGGGAATGCCACAACAATAAAAAGATAGTTTTATATTTTTTGAATGCGGAATCAGTTTGGTTCCGCATTTTTAATTTTGTCAACGAACAATTTTATAAAGTGCTTGTTTAATTTACGCTTAGTAAATCTATTGCCGGATATAATCTGGCACTCAATCATCTTGAATCGTTATTTACATATTGTCTGTTTTGAAGTTCCCTGCCCGGGGGATTATGGGATGGCTATTGACACGCTGAACCGTATCAGAGCCTTTACAAAAAAAGGGATTAAGATTCATTTACATTACTTTCAGGATCATCAACGATGTAGTTCCCAGGAATTAGAAAAACTGTGCGAATCCGTACATGTGTATGAAAGAAAAAAAGTGACTGAAAGCCTTTCTTTGCATACACCCTATTTTGTGAAATGCAGATGCAGCAATACATTAATTGAAAACCTCAACAAAGACCATCATCCTATATTGCTGGAAGGGGTGCATACTACAGGAATCATAAATGAAATAAACAAAAACAACAGAAGAGTTTGTGTGCGTATGCACAACGAAGAGTCTGTTTTTTTTCGAGAGCAGGCCCGATGCACCATCAGTCCTGTAAAAAAAACATACTACTTGGCAGAAAGTATTTTGTCTAAAAAATATACTCCAACCCTTCCGAAAAACTGTATGTATGCCTGTGTGAGTCAGGAAGATAAAGACTACCTAAAGCATTTGGGTTTTACGGATGTCAGGTTCATCCCTGCCTTTCCATCCTGGCAGGAAGTGGATAGCCAAACCGGTATCGGCAACCTTTGTCTCTATCATGGAAATTTATCCGTGATAGAAAATGAAAAGTCTGCGCTTTGGTTGTTGTGCAATGTGTTTAATAAGGTAAGAGTTCCTTTTATCATCGCTGGAAAAAATCCATCAAAGAGTATTCAAAAAGCAGCAGCACTTTGTCAAAACACTTGCCTAGTTAGCAATCCTTCGCATTCGGAAATGGATGACCTGCTGCAAAAAGCCCATATCAACATTTTACCTTCCTTTAATAAAAACTTTACTGGCACCAGTTTGAAATTGTTGCACGCACTGTACAAAGGTCGACATTGTGTAACCACTCCCGACATGGCCTACGGAACTGGCCTTGAGAGTGCCTGCCATGTGGGTACCAATGCCAATGCCATTGCATCTATCATTTCGCAATTGTATTACCTGCCTTTTGAAGAGGAAGAAATACTGTTAAGAAAAAAAATACTATACTCTATTTATAATAATGAGCAAAACATAGATCGATTTATAAATTATCTATGGTAGCATGATCAATCACCTTGCCTCCTTCTGTTTTTATTAGTCGGGCTGGATAATTTTTCACCACTATATAATCGTGAGTAGCCATCACAATGGCAGCATTTGTTTTTTTGGCGATACCTAAGAGAAGGTTCATGATTTCTTCTGTGGTAACAGGATCCAGGTTTCCGGTGGGTTCATCTGCTAATATTAGTTTAGGACTATTTAACAGCGCACGGGCAATATCCACACGCTGTTGTTCGCCACCACTCATCTCATAAGGCATTTTCAGGGCTTTGTCACTCAGGCCAACCTGCTCTAATACTTCTGCCACTTTTTTATTCATTTGCTCTTTATCTGTCCAGCCGGTTGCCTTCAGTACAAACTTCAAATTGTCGGCAACGTTCCTATCGGTAAGCAATCTAAAATCCTGAAAAACCACGCCCAGCTTACGTCTCAGATAGGGCACCTGCTTCCAGTGCATCCCTTTTAGTGAAAACCCTGCCACTTCAGCATCACCTTCGGTAAGCGATAGTTCTCCATATAATGTTTTCAATAAACTAGACTTACCGGTTCCGGTGCGCCCAACTAGGTACACGAACTCTCCCTCTTTAATAGTCAGGTTTACCATTTCCAAAATAAGGTTCTCTCCCTGATATATATTTGCATTTTTAATTTCGATAATCGGCTGCTGCATGTGTACTCTCTATAAATTGTTGGCTGCAAAATAAACTAAAAAAGGGCAAAAGCTGCTTATCAATATTAACGCACCATTTTCTCCAAAAATGACATTGTTAAACCAACCATTACCTCCAAGAAATAAATACCTATCTGTGTAAGAAAAACTTCTTGCAGATTTGCGTTGAATCTTTCTTTTTATCTGCGAGTATCTGCGAGTTGCTTTCTCCGACATCTCTGGGAGAATAAATTTGTCAAATTTTTTCATCTGGTTTTACCTATAAAAAATCTATATCCCCACTTTAGGAAAAAAAGTTGAAATAAGTTCTAGTTTAAAATATATGCTGCGAGCGAGGTTGTCCAAAAATAAATCTTGGTTGAATATATCTATAATCAAAATATCTTTACATTTACCTCCTAATCAAAATTACGTATGTCTTATAATCTTCTAAAAGGAAAGAAAGGAATTATTTTTGGCGCACTGGATGAAAAATCCATTGCATGGAAAACAGCTCTCAAGTGTTATGAAGAAGGGGCAGAAATAGTACTTACAAATGCTCCTGTAGCTTTGCGTATGGGTACCATTAACCAGCTTTCTGAACTCTGCGGAAATGCTCCGGTAATTGGTGCCGATGTCACCAACATGGATGACATAAAAAATTTGATAGAAAGTTCTATGGAACATTTTGGAGGTAAAATCGATTTTGTACTTCACTCCATAGGTATGGGTATAAATGTGAGAAAAGGCAATCATTATACCGATCTTAACTACGAATGGGAACAAAAAACTTTTGACATTTCAGCCGTTAGTCTGCACAGAATTCTGAAGACCTGTTGGGATTTGGATGCCCTGAACGAGCATGCCAGTGTGGTGGCTCTTTCCTATATAGCCGCCCAGCGTGTATTCCCAGATTATAACGAAATGGCAGATGCTAAGGCATTGTTGGAAAGCATCACCAGAATGTTTGGTTATTATTATGGGGAGAAAAAGAAAGTACGGGTAAACACGATTTCCCAGTCACCCACGCCAACTACTGCCGGCAGCGGTGTAAAGGGATTTGATAGCTTTATAAGTTATGCAGAAAAAATGAGTCCGTTGGGAAATGCAAGTGCAGAATCTTGTGCGGATTATATAACTGTCATGTTTAGCGATCTGACAAAATATGTAACCATGCAAAACCTTTTCCACGATGGAGGCTTTAGTTTTACGGGTGTTTCTCCCAAAGTATTGGAAGCAATGGGTGGCGAATAAAATATCTAAAACAAAAATCTTTAAGGGTGTATTTCTATTTTAGAAATGCACCTTTCATGTTTTCAGTAGCTTTTCCGACAAGCTCCCAGCCCTACTTGTTCTTATTATAAATTGATGATATCTGCAGCCAGGGTTCTGGCATCTTCATCGCTTTTGAGGTAGTCATCAAGCGTAGGTTTCTTTATAAACGAAACATTTTCCATTACTTCCTCGATCACGTCGGTCATTTCCAGAAAGCCAATACGGTTTCGCAAGAATGCATAAACAGCGATTTCATTTGCGGCGTTTAATACGCAGGGAAGATTTCCTCCTTTTTCCAATGCTTCTATTGACAAGCCCAGGTTTCTGAATGTCTTTATATCTGGTTCTTCAAAAGTAAGACTGTTATATTTTTTAAAGCTAAACCGAGGATAGTCGTTTGCAATTCTATTAGGAAAACCCAAGGCATACTGAATCGGCAGTTTCATATCTGGTAACCCCATCTGCGCTTTCATGCTGCCATCTTCAAACTGCACTAGGCTATGGATGATACTTTGGGGATGCACCACCACTTCAATTTGATCGGGATTAAGATTGAACAACCATTTGGCTTCAATCATCTCCAAGCCCTTATTCATCAGGGTTGCAGAGTCGACAGAAATTTTTGCCCCCATTTGCCAATTGGGATGCTGCAAGGCATGTTCCTTTTTTACATTCACCAAAAAATTAGGTTTGCGACCAATAAATGGCCCCCCAGAGGCAGTCAGATAAATTTTCTCAATCTTGTTTCTTCCTTCGCCTATCAGGCATTGAAAGATGGCAGAATGTTCGGAGTCCACAGGTATTATAGGCACTCTGTTTTTCAAAGCCAGATCCATGACAATATCTCCGGCTACTACCAGCGTTTCTTTATTAGCCAGGGCTATGGCTTTTTTCGATTCAATGGCCCGAACTGTTGGTTTCAATCCGGCAAACCCCACAATAGCCGCCAACATCATATCATAGCAATCCATACCAGCCACCTCTTCAAGAGCGGATTCGCCTGCAAATACTTTTACCGAAGTTTTTGCTAAGGCCTCCTTTACTTTGAGGTAGTTTGATTTATCCGATATGACAACAATATTTGGATCAAATGCAATCGCCTGCTCAATCAACAATTCATAATTATTGTTGGCCGTTAATATCTCTACGGAAAATTTATCAGGATTGCTCTTAATAACTTCTAGAGCCTGCTTGCCAATAGAACCTGTTGATCCAAAAATGCCAATTCTTTTTATCATGCTATTTTTTATTGTAGCTAATAGTTATTCCAATATGCAAACAAATTATATTTTCTTCAATATATAAATTAATACGCTAACTTTTTTCAGACCATTGTATCAGGACATCTGCAATTTTTCTGTCATTGCTCAATCTAGGTACTTTGTTTTGGCCACCTAATTTACCCAAAGATCTCATATAATTAATAAACCCGTTCTTTTCAATAGGAGTAATCCTTAGGTTTTGAAGAATACTCCCTGAGATTAAATCATCATAATAAACATTTTTTTCTCTAAGATAATTATCCACTTTTTTTGAAAAAGCCTCAAGACTACTAGGTTGATTGTCGAATTCTATAAACCACTCATGATAACTTTTTCCTTGTCCTTCGCTAACAAAAGGAGCCACTGTAAACTCAGTGATGCTGACTTGATCTTCCTGAGCGGCTTTCAGTAAACTATATTCTACTTCTTCACTAATAACATGTTCACCAAAAGCAGAAATAAAGTGTTTCGTTCGTCCGGTTACAATTAAGCGGTAAGGACTAGTGGAAACAAACTTTACCATATCTCCAATATCGTATCCCCACAATCCGGCATTACTATTGATGATGAGGGCATAGTTCACTCCGGTTTTTACTTCGCTCAATGAAACTCTTTTAGGGCCTACTTTTCCAATTTCTTCTTCAGGTATAAATTCAAAAAATATACCACTATTTGTATTCAACAAAAGTCCTGGCTCTGTTTGAGTATCCTGAAATGCAAAAAAACCTTCAGAAGCCGGAAAGGTTTCTATGCCATCTACCTTACGTCCAATACTTTGAAACAACTTTGCCTTGTAGGGTTCAAAATTCACTCCTCCGTAAACCATCACAGAAAAATTTGGAAACAAATCGCCAACTGGCTTACCGGTTCTTCGTATCAGTTCATCAAAATACATCTGCATCCAAGGTGGAATTCCGCTGATCAGTGTCATATTTTGATTGATCGTTTCATCCACGATTTTATTCAATTTAGTTTCCCAATCCTCAATACAATTGGTTTCATAATCAGGCAGCTGGTTCTTGCGCAAATAGCGAGGTATATGGTGATTGACGATCCCGCTCAAACGGCCAGTTGGCACGCCGGCAATTCTGTCCAAAACTGGTGATCCACTCAGGAAAATCAATTTACCATCTGCAAACGCACTATTGCCTGTTTCGGCCATATAACACAAGAGCGCATTGCGGGCGGAGTTTATGTGATTATCTATTGAGTCCTTTGTTATGGGAATGTACTTTGTTCCACTGGTGGTGCCGGAGGTTTTTGCAAAATAAATCGGTAGCCCCTTCCAGAGAATATTGTGCTTTCCTTCTTTTATCAAATTAATGTAGGGGGTAAGCCCTTCATAATCTCTAATAGGAATAGCACTACTAAATTCTTCGTAACTGTTTACATTTGCCAGTTGATGATCTTTTCCAAATTGGGTATTTCTACCGGTCTTTAAAAGATTTCGAAGTATCTGTTGCTGATCATCTACCGCTGTTGCCATACTTTTTTTGATACTTTTGGCAACTATGGCAGCAAATGGTTTAGCTAAAAATGACTTGAATTTCATTAACTTATATAATTTTTCTTTAACATAGCAAAAATCAAATTTAGGCAAAAAAGTGGGCTGCTAAATATGATTAAAAAAAGGTCTAAATAAATTTTTGATTTTGTTATTGTTGAATAAATAAATATCTATACCTTCGCCGCCTAATTTTTAAATGATGATAGCAGTAATTAAGGTAGCGGGTCAACAATATAAAGTACAAAAAGACCAAACTTTATTTGTACCTCACATCGCAGGCAATGCAGGTGATTCAGTAAATTTAGATGTTTTATTTGTACATGCAGATGGAAAGATCTCTGTAGGCGCAGACAGCAAAGCAACTGTTAGTGCTGAAATCGTAGATCACATCAAAGGGGACACCGTTATTGCTTATAAAACTAAAAGAAGAAAAGGTTTTCATAAAAAGAAAGGTCATCGTACCGCATATACAAAAATCAAGGTTACTGCAATTGCATAATCTGAACTTGGTTTAAAAAGACTTTTGTATTTTTTTTGAATTCTTTTAAGACAAACTTTAATAACAACTTTTAAATTATTATAAAATGGCACACAAGAAAGGTGAAGGTAGTGTAAAAAACGGTCGCGACTCGGAAAGCAAAAGATTAGGCGTTAAGATTTACGGAGGCCAGCCTGCAATTACTGGAAACATCATTGTACGTCAGCGTGGTACGGTTTACCATCCAGGAAGCAATGTCGGTGTTGGTAAGGACTTTACATTATTTGCATTGACTAATGGCGTAGTAGAATTTAGAAAAGGGAGAAAAAACAGAACTTATGTATCTGTTGCCGAAGCGGCACAAGCATAATCCAATCCATTAAAAAAGTTTAAAAGGTGATAGCCTCATTGATTGAGGTTATCACCTTTTTTGCGTCCTTCTAGAGAAGAATGAGGTAGGCACCTGTATTAACTCACCGCCTCAATCTTCCATTTACAAATTATAGCAATGTGCATAACCTATTGCCCGACCTTAATAACTTGTGGAGAAATAATTTGTTATAACTTTTTTTTTATATACTTTTACTGAGACAACCCATTTTACTAATCATTAAATTCTAAACAAATGGCAAAAGCAGCAGCTAAGAAAGCGGCTCCAAAAAAAGCAGCAGCTAAGAAAGCAGCAGCTCCAAAAAAAGCAGCAGCTCCTAAGAAAGTAGCAGCTCCAAAAAAGGCAGCAGCTCCTAAGAAAGTAGCAGCTAAAAAAGCGGCTCCAAAAAAAGCAGCAGCAAAAAAAGTAGCAGCTCCAAAAAAAGCAGCAGCCCCAAAGAAAGCAGCAGCTCCAAAAAAAGCAGCAGCTCCTAAGAAAGCAGCAGCAAAAAAAGCAGCTCCAAAAAAGGCAGCAGCAAAAAAGAAATAAGCACCGGCTTTTCTTAAGAATTTATAAAACCTCCTTTGGGAGGTTTTTTCATTTTGTAGGAAATAGGACATAGCACTTTTTCGTCTTTCGTATTAATTAGATCTCTCAAATAATTTTTAATACTTTGCATCAATGAACAATTCAGAAATTGCTGAACAATTCAGCTTTCTTTCTAAACTAATGAATATTCATGGTGAAAATTCATTTAAGTCCCAAACGTATTCGATAGCAGCCTTTCATATTGAAAAACTAGAATATCCTTTATCGGAAACCAATCGCAGTAATATTGCTGACATGCGAGGCTTAGGAGGATCGGTCGCTTTAAAAATTTCAGAGCTACTGGAAACTGGATCACTCAGCATATTGAACGAGTATATCCAAAATACGCCCGAAGGGGTAATGGAAATGCTGCGAATAAAAGGGCTAGGTCCCAAAAAGATTCATACTGTTTGGAAAGAGATGGGCATTCAGTCTATTGGTGAATTGGAATATGCCTGTAATGAAAACCGGCTGACCCGTTACAAAGGTTTTGGTGCCAAAACTCAAGCCAACGTATTAGAATCAATAATGTTTTACAACCAAAATCAGGGATACTTTTTATTTGCCCAGTTAGAAAATATATTCCCATCCATTCAAAATTACCTTGAAAACATTTTTGGCATACAAGCTATTCTACCAACGGGAGCTTTTCGCAGACAAATCCCGATAATAAATGAACTGGAATTTGTGATAAAGCAATCCAATAAACAGATTAAACCAAAATTTGAAACTGCCTTTCCCCCCGAACTACTCGAAGAAACAGAAAACTCGCTCTTGTATAAATTGACAAATGGGCTGAAACTTCGACTCTATTCCGATAATAACAATATCTACAAAAGGCAATTTCTTACTTCTGCTAGCGATGCTTTTCTCGATAGCTTTTTTTGCAAGGTAAACAAATTGGATTTTGACCAGACAGAATACCAGAGTGAAGAGGAGATTTTTGAATCAGTTGGAGCAACCTTGGTTCCCACATATTATAGAGAATCGAAAAAAGCAGTAACTCAATCATTTGCTCACGAACTGCCTGATATCATTAAGGTGTCTGACATTAAAGGCATCATTCATAACCACAGCATCTGGTCAGACGGCAAGAATACAATAGAGGAACTAGCCTCAGAACTTATTAAGCATAATTTTGAATATTTAGTAATGTCTGACCATTCCAAAACTGCTGCCTATGCCAATGGCTTGTCTGAAGAAAGAATTGCAGAACAGCACAAACAAATAGATGCATTAAACAGAAAATTTGCTCCATTCAAAATATTTAAGAGTATAGAAAGCGATATCCTGAATGACGGACAGCTTGACTATGGAAACAATATACTCAAGTCTTTCGACCTGGTTATAGCCTCTGTTCACAGCAATCTGTACATGAATGAGGAAAAAGCCATGATGCGATTAATGAGGGCTATTGAAAATCCATACACTACCATTTTAGGACATCCCACCGGAAGACTTTTGCTAAGCAGAAATGGCTACCCCATCAATCATGAAAAAATTATTGATGCCTGTGCTGCCAATAAGGTAGTCATAGAAATTAATGCCAACCCCCACCGCCTAGATCTGGATTGGCAATGGATAGAGTATGCTATTGATAAAGGAGTATTACTTTCCATCGATCCCGATGCACATGCTATTGATGGATTGTATGATATAAAATATGGTGTGCTGGCTGCACAGAAAGGCGGCTTAACTGCGGCTTGTAATTTAAGTAGCTTTAACTTAAATCAATTTGAAGAATATATTCAAAAAACAAAAGCCGCTAAACAATAGCGGCTTTAAATATTTTCTTGTTTGATAGCATTACCATTTATCCACTTCCTCGTGTGCAGCTGTGGTTGAACCAGTTGTCGCATCAGATTCAGTAGTTTTAGCTACTTCTTCTATTTTTTCTTCTTCAACAGGAGCCTCTTCCGCTACAGAAATTTCTTCCACAATGGTTGGAACAGGAGCTACATAACCGCCAGTTGCGGGAATGGGCATCCCTTCTTCATCATACTCATGATTAAATGCATCAAAATCAAAATCAGGCATTAGATCCGTTTTCACATAGTCAACTGCTTCACTTAATGCTTTCAAGAATTTATTAAAATCTTCTTTATAAAGAAATACTTTGTGCCTGTCATAACCATTGTCGTCAAATCTTTTGCGGCTTTCTGTAATTGTTAAATAATAGTCATTCCCTTTAGTTGACCTTACGTCAAAAAAATAGGTTCTTCTCTTTCCTGCACGAAGCCTCTTACTGTAAATAGCTTCCATTTTTTTGTCGTTGTTTCCGTTCTCCACGTTTTAAATAATTTTCTTTAACAAGTAATTTTATCAAACAAATATAATCATGTTTTTCATAAATCCACAAAATTGTTGTATTAGAAAAATTTAATTTCAATAATATTTCACAGCTTTTTTTCAACCAAAAAGTCATTCAAACTGTTAAAAAACAGATTTGATGGATGTATGGTAAAAAACGTTTTAATTCAATTGTTTTCAAAACGGCGGGGACCATTATCTTTGTATGCTTTTAAAAATTATTTGAATATAACAAAATATAATGCTTTATACTTTAGCTATTAATTGGTCAAATGTAGGCGTGCAGGTAGCACAATTACTGCTTTCGTTATCGCTCTTAGTTTTATTACACGAGTTTGGTCACTTTATCACTGCCAGATGGTTTGGCTGTCGGGTAGAGAAGTTCTATCTTTTTTTTGACCCCTGGTTTTCTTTGTTCAAGAAGAAGGTGGGGGATACTGAATATGGGGTAGGTTGGCTGCCTTTGGGAGGATACGTGAAAATAAGTGGTATGATAGATGAGAGCATGGACAAAGAGGCTATGAGTCAGCCTGCCAAGTCCTATGAATTCAGAAGTAAGCCTGCCTGGCAAAGATTAATCATCATGTTGGCCGGCATCATTATGAATGTGTTGGTCGCTTTCCTGATCTATGCCATGATATTGTTTGTATGGGGCGAGAGCAAGACTCCAATGAGTTCGATTAAAAATGGGGTGGCCGTTACAGATAGTCTAATGTCGGAAATTGGTATTAAATCCGGAGATAAGATCATAGCCGTAAATGGCGAGTCTATTCAATATTTTGAAGATCTGGCACTCAAAATTTTAATCGGTAGTAAACAAATAACTCTGGAACGCAATGGTCAGCAGATGAACATAGATGTACCGGTGAATCTTATTGGTAAGCTAGTGGAAAGCAGACGAAAGAAAGCCTATATGTTTATGGAAAGAGTGCCTTCGTATGTAGGAAACTATGATACAAAATACAAAATGGATACACTGGGTGGTTATAAAGCCGGGCTTAGAAAAATGGATTTGATCAAAGCCATAGACTCTGTGCCGGTGCAGTTTTATGACGAAATGGCTCCAATTCTGAGAAGTAAAAAAAATAGTTCAGTGGCATTGTCTATTGTTAGAGACAACCAACCTATTACAATCAATGCCTCGGTAGATGGCGAGGGCAAAATCGGGATACCCTATTTAACCGAAGATGAGTATGTGAAACTAGGCGCATTTTCAGTTGAACGGACCAGATATGGATTTTTTGAAGCCTTCCCGGCGGGTGTTAAAAAAGCTGGCGAAAAATTAAAAGCTTATATTGATCAGTTTGCATTAATATTGAACCCTAAAACAGAAGCATACAAGGGCGTTGGCGGTTTTAAGGCTATGGGTTCTATCTTCCCTACCTATTGGAGTTGGGAAGCATTTTGGAATATTACGGCATTCCTATCAATCATTTTAGCCTTTATGAATCTGTTGCCTATACCGGCACTGGATGGCGGACACGTGATGTTTACGCTTTATGAAATGGTGAGTGGTCGCAAACCTAGTGATAAGTTTTTGGAGTATGCACAAATGGTAGGTATGATTTTGCTACTCGGTTTGATGTTGTATGCCAACGGTAATGACTGGTTTGGCTGGGGGAAGTAGATTTTAATTTATAATTATTAATTTTTAATTATTAATTATAAGTTATTTATTTGTAAACTGAAATTTGTAAATAAAGATTGTATTGGGGGCGTTTGGTTTTGACAGCGTAGATCTTTGAAAGTGTAAGCATGTCGGGCGTTGTGTAATTAGCCCGTTAATCTGAATACTCAAACTACAAATGGCAATACACAGTATGCCATGGCTGCCTAATCAGTGATTAAGTAGTCATTAGGGCTGCGTTGAGCAGGTTGTTCTGCCGCCATGCTCCGCCGCCGACTCAAAAAAACAAGTGCGGAATGCTGTTGCAGAAGGCTGTGCCTGCAACAAAAGACTATCCAGCTACGCTTTGAATTGGTTTGTTCTTTTCCTGTTCATTGCCGACAAGTAATAAAGAAATAAGCATGTAGAAAGCTTTTGGAGAATATGTTTGGACACCGGTTCGATTCCGGTCGCCTCCACTTTTTTTTCTTATGAAACCTATGATTAATACGTAAGAATTAAAACATATTAGGTTTCAAATTAGTTAGGGTAGAAATGCGGTTTACACGATTTTCGTTCACCGCATTTCCAAAGGGTTTAAATAAAAGCAACCGCTGCTATTGGCTTTGCTTTGTTTCTTTACTTACAAATTCCTCGATCAAATCGAACAAATTGCCCTGAGAACGATCTATTTGATCCGACTCAAACTTATCTGTCAGTTTGATAGCCAATTGATATAGATCCTCCGTAGCTGTCCTGTCAAGCATTTGAGCAAAATTGAGCTGCTTGGAACCTTCATCCAAATCCCGTAAATAACATAAAACTTCTACCACTTCAAAATGGGTTTTTTGCCAGGATTGAAACCCTTTTGGAAAAAAATGTTCTGACATAAAGTACTATTTTAATTATTGAATGACACTTGATTTTAAGATAATATAGATTGCTTATGATTTTCAGGAATATTATCAGCCTCTAATATTTTGGATAAAACTCTGAAAAACATTTATCTCTCCTTTTAAGGTCACAAACAACACCGTGAAAACAATACCATACACCGCTCCCCAAAGATGCGCTCCATGATTGATCTGTCCGCCTCCCTGTTTATCCAAATAGGCCGATATACCTAGATAGATGAGTCCAAAGATCCACCCAGGTATGCCGGGAAGAAAAAAGAAACTAATCGGAATAGTGGGGTACAATACAATACAGGCAAAGATCACAGCCGATACTGCACCCGATGCACCCAGACTTCTGAATTGATAGTCATCCTTATGTTTAAAAAAATCCGGAATACTGGAAAGAACCAGTCCACCTACATACAAGAGTGTATAAAATATCGGCGCCTCTGATCCAAATATTTGAGGTGAAGGGAAAAACTGCTTTTCCAAAATTTGGCCAAAACTGTAAAAAGCCAGCATGTTAAAACCAAGATGCATAAAATCTGCATGTATCAGCCCACAGGTAATGAACCGATAATATTGCCTGCGTTGTGAAATGGCTGGACCATAAAAAATCAGGTCATCAATCACTTTTCTGCTGTTGAAACCCAGCAATGAAACAATCACTGTGATAGCCACAATTATCATTGTAATCGACATAGAAATTCCCATCGGGTAAAAATAATGTATTAGTGCTTGAAAAAAATATTTTCAACTGAAATTAACTGATGCTTTCGGATGCACAAGAATCATTGGTATCACTGTTCCAAGTGAAAGTGTTGGATGTGTTGACATAATTTGGACTACTGGAGATGTTGTTGATGTAGAAATCGCCTGTAGTATCCGCTTTACAACTCAGACTTCCCTCCTCCCATGTAGTGCCTGTGCTACAAGCTGTGTGACATGTTTCTCCTTGATTTGCCACTTGATCTGTTGGACATTCTGTAGCTGATAAGTTAACACTATAACTCTTCCACCCTGTATTCTGACTAACATTTTTATTATGGTTTAAAATTTTCAAAGAAATCATTGATTTTCTCCTTTTTTGTCTGTCCGTTAGCAAGAGAAATTATTTTTGTTCGTGGAAAAAATGGGAAATGGCACACAACTCCCATAGGTCGACAACCTAAGGTTGAAAAGAGATCATTCCCCTAAAAAAAGTATTGGTTTTTTCATTTAGGCTTTTGTATAATTTTCGATCCCTATCTGGTCAAAGATCTATTGCCTATTCGTGCAAAAATTACTCCCCTACGGGGTGGAACAAACTGTTTGTCCACTTAATATATTACTCATACTGAGTAAAAAATACGAGAGTATTCATTAAAACGAATTCACCCTCTACCCTTTCCCTTTCTTCATCATCCACCGGTAAAAAAATGGAAACTGCATTTGCCATTCGGCCTCGTTGTGCTGACCTGTTTTCTTTACCTTGGTTTTCACTTCGGCCTTTGAATATTTTTTTAGAAGGGTATCTGCCTTCAACATATCGGGTACCATCTGTTTGCCTTCCTTTCCACCTCCATACAAATAAACCCTACCCTTCATGTTTTGGGCCTTTGCTTTCAGGTCTTTCATAAATTGATCACCAGCTACCCAAAATGCGGGTGAAAAAACTCCGGCCACACCAAACACTTTTGGATGGGTCATCACTGCATACATCGAAATCAACCCTCCCATAGAACTCCCGGCGATCACCGTATGCTGCGCCTCTTTCAGGGTTCTGAAGTTTTTATCAATCATCGGCTTTAGGGTCTTTACCAAAAACTCTACATATGCCTTGCCCTCTCCTTTTCCAAACGCTGCATGATCGTAAGGATTGTACTCTGTCATCCTGTGGCTGCCTCCATTATCAATGCCCACTACAATGCTGGGAGGCAATCGGGTAGAATCCAGAAATTCATCCACGCCCCACTCACCGGCAAAAGCCGTTGAGGCATCAAACAAATTCTGCCCATCCTGCATATACAAAACCGGAAAATAGGTATGCCTATCTGCATCATACTTTTCTGGCAGGTAAATCCAGATACGTCTGAATCTATTTAGTGCTGGCATAAAAAAATTGGAATCTAATATATGCACCTGCCCACTAGCAGTGGATTTTGGTTTGCCTTTATCAAAACTATCCTTCCAGTTTTTTATGGTCACATGCACCACTGTATCACGCTTTATTGTCAACATTCTGTTTTTTATTGATCCTCCATCTGCATTGGTTTCCACTTTTTCCCAACTGCCTCTGGTTATTTTAAATTCAATTTCGCCTGAGGGAAGCTCCATCATCAATTGCTTACCCTGAAATAAATATTTCGTTTGGTTAGGCTGCCAGCCATTTACCGAACCGGCCAAAAATATGGAATCACCAGGCAAAGTATTGGGTAAACTATCCAGCACAATGGTTAGCCTGTTTTGAGCGATGGTAGTGCCAGCCAGGAAAAAAAGTAAAAAAGTAAAATACTGTCTCATTCGATATCTGATTTAAATTGCCTGTTTCACTTCTGTATTTAACACGGTTAAGCCAAAGTTCAAAGATGACGGATTCCGTTGGAAAATATTACCGATCGTTCCAAACTGAACGGTCGGCAACCGGTTTATCCCTATTTCTCTCCATCAGATCTTTCTACAGAACAAAGAAAATCTTTTTCATAAAACAATGACACAGAATCTCAAAATAAGAATTAGACCAAAAAGAGAACTGGGGTAGAAGATTGATTATTTCATCTTGCAAAAACACAAGCACACTGATCATATCTCAGTTATATTTCTGTTGAATAGATATATATGTTTTATAGTCGGGAACACATCTCCCAAAAAACCGCATTCATTCTTGCATATTATGAATGAAAAATTTCATGTAGGTTTGAAAAAATATCCATGCAAATGAAACGACTTAATCTATTTTTTCTATTCGCTTTTCTATCTGCTGCCTGTTTCAGTCAGTCCGTTAAACGTCCCAAATTAGTGGTAGGCATTGTGGCCGATCAGATGCGCTGGGACTATTTATATAGGTACTACGACCGTTACGACAATAACGGAGGTTTTAAAAGAATGCTGAATGAAGGCTTTTCCTGTGAAAATACTTTTATCAATCACCTGCCTTCTTATACTGCAGTTGGCCACACGACCATTTTTACCGGATCAGTACCTGCCATTCATGGTATTGCCGGAAACGAATGGATAGATCAGGCATCTGGCAAAAAAGTGTATTGTACCGATGATTCTACCGTTCAGACAGTAGGAAGCAACTCTAGAGCAGGAAGGATGTCTCCAAGAAATCTGCAAGCAACAACCATTACCGATGAATTGCGATTAGCTACAAATTTTAGGTCAAAAGTGATTGGTGTTTCCTTAAAAGATCGTGCATCCATCTTGCCCGCTGGCCACAACCCCACCGGAGCTTTCTGGTTTGATGATGCCACCGGCAAGTTCATCACCAGCACCTGGTACATGAATAATTTGCCCAAATGGGTGAATGACTTTAATGCAAAGGATGTGCCCTCCAAACTCACTTCCAGTCCCTGGACCACACTATATCCCATCAATACTTATACACAAAGTACAGCCGATGATGTAAAATGGGAAGGAACTTTTAAAGGTGAAACCTCTCCTACTTTTCCGCATAACCTCAAAGACCTTTACCAAAAAGATAAGGATGTAATCAGAAGTACTCCTTATGGCAATACACTCACGCTAGAGTTTGCAAAGGCGGCCATTGCTGGCAACAACCTAGGCAACGGAGATGCTACCGATTTCCTAACTATAAATTGCGCATCCACCGACTATGTAGGGCATAAATATGGAACCAACTCCATTGAAATAGAAGATGTGTATCTGCGTTTAGATAAAGAATTGGGTGCTTTGTTTAGATATCTGGATGAAAAAGTAGGCAATGGAAACTATCTGGTATTTTTGACCGCGGACCATGGTGCCTGCCATGCCATCAACTTTATGAAAGAATATAAGATGCCGGCAGATTTCATTAAGCCAAACAAAATAATAAATGAACTGAATGAAGTGCTGGCTAATAAATTTGGACAGGAGAAGCTGGTGCGGTCCGATGAAAATTATCAGATTAATTTTGATAACACAAAAATCAGAGAACTAAGTTTAGATTATCAGGCCATCAAAACAACCAGTCTGAACCATCTTCGTCAAAACCCTGAATTGCAATTTGTGATTGATCTGGAAAATATAGGATCAGCATCCGTTCCGGAACCTATCAGAACAATGGCTATAAACGGTTACAACACCAAACGTTCCGGCACTATTCAACTAATCCCTTTTCCAGGCTGGTTTGAAAGTGGATATGCCACAGGCACTACGCATGGCACCTGGATTGCCGATGACACGCATATTCCATTGGTCTGGATGGGATGGGGCATCAAACCGGGCAAAACCAACAGGGAAACCCACATGACCGATATTGCCCCTACTATTGCAGCCCTGTTACGCATACAAATGCCAAGTGGCAATTCAGGAAAAGTAATCACAGAAGTGGTACAATAAAATATTATTGATGTACGCAAGAATGCATATCAAACCACACATCAATTAGAATACAAATAATCACCACTTATTCTTGCATCTTTATAAAAATGCGGTCTCATCAGACCGTATTTTTTATTGATAGTACGCAAGATTTTTGAGGGGTTGGCGGTTCAATCATTTTCTTAGTCTAAATTTCCTGAAAATTATACTAAATGGAATTGATAAATATATTTGAAGAAGCGGTGGCGGCTAGCAAATCCTTATCTGAGAAACCTTCAAATGAGACCTTACTAAAATTGTATTCTTTGTACAAACAAGGAACTACAGGAGATGTAAATACAGATCCGCCGTCAAACCCATTCGATTTTGTGAACAAAGCAAAGCATAGTGCCTGGGCCGAACTGAAAGGCATCACAAAAGAAGATGCAATGCAACAATATGTGGATCTGGTCAAAAAACTGAAATCGGCTTAATGCCTGGGAAACATTAAAGACTCCCAAAGAAATCACTGGCCAAACTAACTGCTTTTTCCCAATCGCCGGGGTTCTTTTCAAAATCATGATCGGTATCCATCAATTCAATAGCCGATCTTATACCAGCTTGTATTAGTTGGTCATGAAAAGATTCTGCACTTTTTATAGTACTGATAAATGTAGTTACCTGAATATCCTCATCGTTCGAAAGAGGCATTATGCTGATATTGGGTCGTCCTCCAAATTTTTCAGCCACCCAATTGGCCGATAATTCTTTTAGACTTGATAAGTTGGAGGCTATAATTTCTTTTCCGGTAAGGCGACAAACCAGTTCTTTCCGATTCAACCATTGCGGATCGTTGATCGCTAAACTACTGAAAACATTTTTAGGAACAGTCATACTGCTAAGGCCTGCAAGATTGGCTGATGCCTGAACAATATTCCTCCCATTATGATGTCCCTGCACATACAGCATTGCTAAAGTGCCGCCAGCACTATGTCCTGCCATAAACAATTTACCAATCGTTATTCCTTTTGAGGTAGCAATAGATTGAAAGCTATTCACCGCATCTGCTATATCTTCCAACTGATCAGTTATTTTAATGGAGGACAAAATATTCGGTGGTGGCGATTGATCCAATCCTGTGCTATCCACCAAACGGTAATTTAGACTTACGGTTAAGAACCCTTTATCAGCGAACAAAACGACATTTTCCTTTACATCGTCTTTAGATCCGCCAACAAATCCACCTCCATGCACAAAAAAAACAACAGGTATCTCTGCATAAACCCTCTTGGGGAAATATATATCCATTTGTTGTAAGGGACTATTGCCATAAGCAATATTCAAAGTATTTTGTTCCGATTTATAAGAGATGGATTGCATACCGATCGTTTTATCATTTCCCAATATATTCAAATCTACAACTTGCTACCTAAAGAAAAATCGCTCATTCTTTACATTTTATGCCCACTTTCTACTGCAGAAAAGGAGAGGAAAGCACCATTCAAAAAAAAATTAAGAAAAATATTTTTTTTGAATAGGGGAATGAAGATCTTTAGTTGTATTGTATATAACAAAGATATTTTTGTAGCTGGAATGGCCTTGAACAGTGTTCAATATAAACAGGTTTTTGAACTTCATTATGAAGCATTGTATGGTTATGCCTGTTCAATACTGAAGGAGGAGACTTATGTAGAGGATATCATTCAAAACATATTTATCAAGCTTTGGCAAAACCGTGAAATGATTGTGGCAGATACAGTAAAATCTTATTTATACACAGCCGTAAGAAATGATTGTAATAACCAAATCAAACATAAAGGTGTACAGGCCAGGCACTCAAAATTCGTTATGGATGCTGAAAACAATAGTGTTCATCACAATCCGGCTGAAGTAAAGGAGCTGCAGGAGAAGGTGCAGTTTCTGATAAACCAGCTTCCAGAAAAATGCGGAACCATTTTTTATTTGTGCAGACAATCTGGATTGAGCTATAAAGAAATAGCGGAGGCATTGAATATATCTGTAAAAACGGTAGAAAATCAAATGTCGAAAGCCTTGAAAACCTTGCGCACGGGTTTGGCAGAATACCTGGTAAGTCTTTTTCTTTTCATCATTTTTCAACTCATCAATTTATAATATATGGAACATAAATTGATAGCATATTACGAACAAACTCTAGACACTTTGGAACAAAGTGAAGTGGAGCAATGGATAGAGGCCGATCCGGCAAACAAAAAAATATATGAGGACACTATTTTAGTATGGAAGCATTCTAAACTCAGTCCTAAGTATCAGTTATTAAATAAAGAAAAGGCATGGGAAAACTTGCAAACCCAAATCAACGCTACACCCGCTGATGCGACTCCGAAAAGAAGAATAGTTAAGCTTAACTGGTGGAAGTGGACTACCGTTGCCGCCTCTGTTGCAGCCATTGTGATTCTTTTTCAATTTCTGAATAAGGCAAAAAAACCAGAACAGTTTGTGGCTCATGAAGTGCAGCAAAAAATCTCCTTAAAAGACAATAGTCTCATTACATTGTATGCACATTCGGCTCTTACGGTGGCTTCGGATTTTAATAAGAAATCAAGAACTGTAGTGTTGAAAGGAAATGCCCATTTCGATATTACCCGCAATCCTGACAAACCATTCATAATTCACAATCAGGAAATGGATATAGAAGTTTTAGGAACTTCTTTCACTATTCAACAGGATTTGAACACCGTGTTTGTGCATAGTGGCAAAGTGAAGGCTACACTAAAAAATAAATCGGTGGTAGCTACTGCTCATCAAAAAATAATAATAGACCAAAAAACAAATTCATTGAGGGTGGATCATTTCTCTGACATGATAGTAGGCATTCTAAAAACACAAACTATTAAAGTAAAAGATATACGGGTAGATAGTTTGGTGCATTTGCTGGAGAACCTGTACAACATAGAGGTAGCACTCTCACCAAATCTGGATAGTAAAAAAATAACCAGCACCTATTTTATTGGAACAGAAACTCCTGAACAGATTATGGAAAACATAGCCTTAATCCTGAATGCAAAATGGAGTAAAAACAACAATCAATACTTTATTTCAAAATAAGCACTTCTTGAAAAAATACTGCCTATCCCTATTAATATTTTTAATTAATTTCAGCACTAGCGCTCAAAACCAACTCTTGCAAAAAAATGTATCGGTGGATTTCAGAAACATCAGCATTTACGATGCGTTGATGCAACTAGAAACCAAAGCGGGGGTATATTTCTCCTACGATAATCAGTTTATCAAAAACCGAAAAAAGCTATCCTTTGCAGCCGAAAATAAATCAGTAAAGGAAGTACTGGATTTGATTTTGGACAATGAATACCAGTATATCATCAACAACAATAAAATTGTAATCAGAAAGAAAGAACAAGAGTTTCTGACCATTCAAGGACAGTTCAGGGACCATACAGATCAAAATCCGGTTGAGTATGTAACTGTGTATGAACCGGAGCTACAATCAGGTACCATGTCCAATGCACAGGGAAATTTCTCAATTAAACTCCCTGTAAAAAATACCATAAAGCTACAGGTGAATCGGGTTTCTTATTATGATACCAGTATCATCATTGACCCAAAAAATTATAAGCCGTTGGTGATAAATCTCACCCCCAAAATAACCACTGAAACACCGGTTATAGTTCGAACGGTAGAGCGGCATTGGCTGGCCAAAACAGTCATTGGTACCCGTCAAAAAATCAATAGCGTCAATCTAAAAAATTATTTCTACAAACGCAAATTTCAACTGGGTTTCTGGCCAGGAATGGGCACAAAAAATGCAATAAAAGGTCAGCAGGAAAATTATATTTCGTTTAATGTATTTGGTGGATATACCGCTCAGGTAGATGCTGTGGAAATAGGAGGATTATTTAATATTGTTCAGAAACACGTACATGCTTTGCAGATAGGTGGATTGTTCAATGTGGTAGGCGGAAAAGTAACCGGCATGCAGGTTGCAGGCTTATACAACTATGCCGGAGATGATGTAAACGGTTTGCAAATCGGAGGTTTAGTTAATATCAATAAAGCAGATAATAAAGGATTTCAGATAGGTGGACTATATAATCAGAACCAGAATTTTAAAGGCTTACAAATTGGCGGACTGGCCAATATTTCCAAAAACATAGATAAAGGCATGCAGATAAGTGGCCTGGTGAGTCGGGCTAATCAGCTTGAAAAAGGAATGCAATTGTCGGGGCTTGTCAATCATGCAAAAAAAATAAATGGTGCCCAGGTTTCTGGATTGATAAACTATGCCAAAAAAGCAAATGGTTTTCAGTTGGGGATCTTCAACATTGCCGATAGTTTGCAAGGTGTATCCATCGGACCGTTCAACTACAGCCGAAATGGCAAACATACTCTCTCCATTTCATTTCAGGAAAACAACCAGCTAAACCTTTCGTACAAATCGGGCAGCTATGTTTTGTACAATATTCTACAGGCAGGTATCATACAAACCGGTGATAAAAACAGATATTATATTTTTGGCTATGGACTAGGGACCGAATGGAAAATAAAGAAAAAAATAAAATTGGGCACAGAGCTTGTCAGCCTTTTTTACAATTCCAAAAACGATGTCAAAACCGACTATTCTACTATCTGCCTTCAGCCATTGATCCTATTTCAACTAAATAAAAATCTTCAGCTTTTTGCAGGACCAAGACTGCAATATCAGTTGCCGGTGTATCAGCAAGCAAATGACTATTATAATAGTTTCCATAAAAATTCCATTGCTCTGACCAAAGGCAGCAACACTTCGTTATATCTGGGTTTCAATGCAGGTATAAATATTTTTTAAACGCATATAGGGGTAACGCTTTGTTTAAGTGTATTAGATATATACACTTATAAAATTGAAAACAATAAACGCATCTTTACTCCTTGTCTTCTGTTTGGCAAATTTGAATCTGAAAGCTCAGGAGGCTGTAGCCAACTCTGTACATCTTGGGCTGGTTACTCCCATCAGTACTCAGGGCCGTAAAGCCCGTTACATCAGTCCCACCTTTTCATTGCAGGTATTGCAAGGTGCCAACATGAATAATAATGGGGTAGCCATTTCTGGTTTGTGCACCCAACTCTATGGAAGCAATCGCGGAGTATTGATAAGTGGTCTCATAAATCAGGTGAAAGGTTCAGACAAAGGCGTAGCAGTAGCTGGTTTGTACAATGGAGCGGCCAACGGTCTTGGCCTTCAGATAGCAGGACTTCATAATCACAAATCTGGGAATGGATATATTCAGATAGGCGGCATAAGTAATTTTAGTCGCTATGCACTTCTACAAATTGGAGGTATAGTAAATATGGCCAGTCACACGCACACCCAGGTGGCTGGGCTAATCAATATCAGCAATACCGTGAAGGGCGTTCAGGTGGCTGGATTGATGAATATTGCAGATAGCTCGGATTACCCGATAGGTATCATTAATCTGATACGAAATGGAGAACAGCAGATAGGCATACAGATTTATGATGATGGTGCTGCCAATCTATTGCTTCGTACTGGTGGTAGAAAAACATATGGTATCATTGGTGCAGGTGCCGGAAATGAAAAAGATAAAGTTTTCTTTCAAATGGAAGCAGGAGTTGGCTATAGAATGTATTTGAACCCACAATTAAGAATAAATGCTGAAATAGCCGCATTGACAAAAACAAATTTCATCTTATTTAAACACACACAAACCTTACGAACATTGCTGGCATACAAGATAGGTTCCAGAGTGGAAATAGCTGCAGGTCCTGCATTGTACACCTATCAATACGCCGAATCAAAAATATTTTCCAACAATTATGTATGGAAGTTTAAAAGCGATGAATCCTCCTTTGCCTTAACAGGAGGACTTACCGCTGGAATCAATATCAATCTTTAATTCACAAATAAAATCTTAGAAAAAATGAAACATGTGTTATTTGCAGTATTAGTTCTTTTTACATTGACAACAGGATGCCGAAAAGTTTATCCCGATGGACCGGCCATAAAACAGGTAAGAAATGTATCGGGTTTTGACAAGATTGAAGCAGGCATCAGTGGCAATATAAGGTTCCTACAAGGTCCGGTTTCAAAAGTAGAAGTGGAGGCAGCGGAAAACATTCAATCCTATATCATCACCGAGGTAAAAGGAAATAAATTGATCATGAAAACACAGCCCAATGTCAACATCAGAGGGGGCAGTGTCAACATTTATATCACCAACCCAACACTAACAGGAGCCACACTTGCCGGATCTGGAAATATTCAATTTGAGTCTGAAATAGCTACCAATACTTTGGAACTAAAACTGAGTGGAAGCGGCAATATTTCCATGCCTGCACTTTCTGCCAACACATTATTTTCAAGCATCACCGGCAGTGGCAATCTGAGCATTAATGGCGGCACAGTTACAAAGCAGGAGATTATAATTACCGGTCATGGAGATTATGAAACCCGCCAAATGCAATCAGAGGAATCTAAAATAAACCTTACTGGATCTGGCAGCGCAAAACTCTGGGCAAACTCAAAACTAGAAGTAACCATAACCGGTAGTGGGGATGTATGGTATCTTGGCACTCCCACCATCAACACAAGTATTACAGGTTCTGGCAAAGTCAGAAAATTATAAAATCTGTTAAGTAAAATTTTATGTTGATAGCAAGTATCATTCTATACTTTTGGAGGAAGTATAGAAACCGGAAAATTGCCTCCGGTATCAGAGTAGCCCATCACTAATAGGGTTAAGAACTTCATTAATCTCATCATAATAAGATTAAATAACTATGAGTCATCTATCAAAAAAATATGGCGTAATAACAGGTGCCAGCCAGGGTTTGGGAATGGCATTTGCAAAAGAACTAGCTTCCCAAAATCTTAATCTGATTCTGGTGAGCCTGCCAGGGCAACAACTTGCGCAAAAGGCCTCCCAACTGATGCAAGAGCATGATGTGGAAGTACAATTCTATGAAACCGACCTCACCGTAAAAGAAAATGTAATAACCTTATGCCAATGGCTGAATGCTCAGTTTGATATTTATTTGCTCATCAACAATGCAGGAGTAGGCGGCACAAGCAGGTTTACAGAAGCATCGGTACAATACATTGACACTATCCTTCAGCTAAATGTAGTAGCCACTTCCCTACTCACTCATCAACTCCTACCCAATCTGCTAAAGCAGCCACAGGCTTATATTTTAAATGTTTCCAGCATGGCTGCTTTTTCACCTATTGGTTACAAAACTGTATATCCGGCCTCCAAGACTTTTATCCATTCATTTTCACGCGGACTTAGTGAAGAATTGAAAAAAACCGGCGTAGTGGTTAGTGTGGTAAATCCAGGTGCTATGGCCACTAATGAAGATACTTGCAAACGGATTAACAAACTTGGATTTTGGGGAAGACTCACCTTGCTACAACCAGAAAAAGTAGCTGGATATTGTATCAAAAAACTTTTTAAAAAAGATCGGGTGATTATGGTAAATCCATGGAGCTGGCTAGCTATGGTGCTTTTGCCAATATGGATAAAACTCCCCTTGCTTTCTAATAATATTAAAAAGGAAATTCAATGACGATTTTTTTAACAGGAATAACGGGTATGCTGGGAACCAATCTGACCAAACTGTTGCTGGAGAAAGGTTATACCGTTAGAGCCTTGGTAAGAAACACCCATTCCTTTACCATCCCTAGCCATGAAAGATTGCATCTTATTCATGGTTCATTATCCGACAATTTATCGCCACATTTGAAAGATGTAAACACCATCATTCATGTGGCAGCAACATGCAGACAGGATCTTTTAAAGTATTCTGATTATTATCAGACCAACTGTGCATCCACCAAAAACCTGCTGGATGCAGCTATCCGGATGAAGGTCAGAAAGTTTATTTTTGTGAGCACTGCCAATACGATAGGATATGGATTAGATCAATCAGAAATTAATCCAGAACAAAAGCCCATGAAAGCACCCTTTACAAAATCGTTTTATGCTCAAAGTAAAGCCGCAGCAGAGACCTGCCTGCTACAATATAAAGACAAAATAGAAGTAAATATCATCAATCCCACCTTCATCATTGGAGCCTATGACAGCAAACCCGGTAGCGGGAAAATTGTATTGATGAGCTTAAAGAATCGCATTCTCTTTTATCCGCCTGGTGGCAAAAATTTTGTAACCGCGGGAGATGTTTGTACCATCATTGAAAAATGCATTCGCAATGGTGAGAACGGAAGAAGATATCTTGCTATTGGTGAAAACTTGAGCTACGCTCAATTCTTTAAACAACTAAAAAGTCTGCACGGACAAAGGCAATGGCTGATTCCAGCTCCTTCATTTACTTTGGTAGCACTGGGTTTGGCAGGCGATCTCTTAAGATATTTCAACATAAAAACAAATCTTTGCAGCAACAACATGTCCATGCTTTTATCAAAAACTTTTTATGCTACCTCTTCTGCTTTGACACAATTGAAAATTTCCGGTCAGCCCATCAGGAGTGCGCTGGTAGAAAGTATTCAATTCTTCAGAGCCCATCATTTGAAAAAATCAAATTGAATTAAAGCCCCCCAAGCCTACACAAACAATGTCTCCATCCCAAGCCATCAAGCATTTGAGAAGCATTTTGAAAAACTATATCTTAAAGACCAATGAGCATTAGGATTGCATTTGAATACCCATGCTCAAAATAAAAATGGAGACTCATCGCTCTACCCTTTTCATTGGATTTCCTGCTTTATTTTTGGGTACCAGGTACAGACAATAATTCGATCTCGGCAATCAGCACTCCTATAAAAATCTATTACTATGGCAATCAAAATGTCTGAAGTAAAACAACCTCATCGTTAGCCTTAGATTATCCCATTCTTCAATGGCTGGATAGGAAAATCAATCAAACTGTAACATCCCAATTCTTATTTTCTGGCCATACAAGTTTCAATATCTATCACAAGGAAAACGGTGACCAGAAATTCGTATTTTCAAGCCCGCCAAATCAGGCAGTGTTCAATATCAAAACAGCAGGAAAGGAACTGATTCGGTAATGCTATATATTGGAGAAGGTAATAGAGATTCTAAATTTGATATTCAAATAGCGTATGCGAAAAATAGTACTTATATCATTACTCAACCTGATCATTATTACTACAGGCGGTTGTAATAAACAGAAAACAATTACGCCAACACCACAGCCTCCAGTGGTGGAAACGGGTTTTGTAAAAGGGGCAGATTTAGGTTGGATTACTGAGATGGAAGCTGCTGGTAAAAAATTTTACAATGCAGCGGGAGTGGAAACAGAATGTTTTAAGTTGATGAAATCCCTAGGCTTCAACACTATTCGCCTACGGGTATGGGTAAACCCCGGCCCCTCGTGGAATAATGCTGCAGATGTAGTTGCCAAAGCCCTGCGTGCAAAAAATAATGGATTGAGGGTGTTGATAGATTTTCATTATAGTGATACCTGGGCCGATCCCGCCAATCAAACAAAACCTGCCGCCTGGTTGGCTATGAACTTTGCTGAACTAAAATCAGCATTGGCCATGCATACAATTGATGTGTTGAACCAATTAAAAACAGCAGGCATTTCACCTGAGTGGGTTCAGGTAGGCAACGAAACCAATAATGGAATGTTATGGCCTGATGGAAAAGCTTCTACCAATATGCACAATTATGCACAATTGGTCACCGCAGGATACGATGCGGTGAAAACTGTATTTCCTGCTGCAAAAGTAATCGTGCACATTTCAAATGGTTGGGACAATACTTTGTTTCAATGGAATATTGGTGGACTCATCAGCAATGGTGCTAAGTTTGATGTTATTGGCATGTCTTTATACCCTTCCTACTTTGCAGAAGGTTGGGCAAAAGCCAATCAGCAATGCCTAGCCAATATGAACGATTTGGTGTCACGTTACAACAAAGATGTAATGGTGGTGGAAGTAGGAATGCCCTGGGATGCTGCTGCTGAGTGTAAACTATTCCTCACCGATTTGATTGCAAAGGTGAAATCAGTGCCCAACAATAAGGGGCTTGGGATACTGTATTGGGAGCCCCAATCCTATGGTGGCTGGAAGGAGTATACATTAGGTGCTTTTGACAATAGTGGAAAGCCCACTTTAGCACTAGATGCATTTAAAAAATAATCTCTTTAAGAAATGATATTCATTTGCATTTTGCAACCACAGCGGTGGGAATCGAAAGTGTTTGTGAGATCAAATATTACCTGTGGATGAAAACCTAAAACTCCTTATAGTATAAGGATTCTATATCCATAATCCTTTACATAGCCTTTGGGCAAATGTGAATCTATCAAAAAAAAAATACGCCGGTAATTATCTTTTAGATATTTACCGACGTAAACACTATTTCAAAAAAACTATGCTTCGGCCCAGGCTTCAGTTGGTTCGCAGGTACAAATCAAATTGCGATCTCCCACTGTGTTGTTTACTCGAGCCACAGAAGGCCAGAATTTGTTAAGCGTAATATAATGCAATGGGAACGCAGCTTCTTCTCTACTATATGCATGATTCCACTCGCTGGATATTACCATGTTTTGGGTATGAGGTGCCTGCTTCAATGGATTATCCTTCCCGTCAGCAGTTCCGTTTTCTATTGCTTTTATTTCTTCCCTAATGCTGATCATGGCTTCGCAGAAGCGATCCAATTCGGCTTTATCTTCACTTTCTGTTGGTTCTATCATGATAGTGCCAGGAACGGGGAAACTCATCGTAGGTGCATGGAAACCATAATCCATCAAACGCTTTGCCACGTCTTCGGCTTCTATTTGTGCTGTTTTTTTAAATGGTCTCAAATCCACTATAAACTCATGCGCACAAAGTCCGTTATGATTGGTATATAGAATATCATAATGCCCACCCAGTCTGGCTCTCATATAGTTTGCATTCAGCATGGCATATTGCGTAGCTTTCTTCAAACCATCACCACCAAGCATTTTGATATAAGCATAAGATATCAACAAGATAGAAGCAGACCCATGAGGTGCTGCAGAAACGGCCAGTTGTTGTCCGGCTTCATTATTTTCATTGTACACATGCCCTGGCAAATGCGGTGCCAGATGGCTTTTTACACAGATTGGCCCCACACCTGGTCCACCACCACCATGTGGTATGGCAAATGTTTTATGAAGGTTCAGGTGGCATACATCTGCACCAATCAAGCCTGGAGCAGTAAGCCCCACTTGTGCATTCATGTTGGCACCATCCATATACACCTGCCCACCATGATCATGTACAATCTGGTTGATTTCTTTTACCGTTTCTTCATACACGCCATAGGTACTTGGGTACGTAATCATAATGCCAGCCAGGTTTTCAGCATGTTCTGCCGCCTTGGCTTTCAGGTCTTCCACATCTATATACCCATTTTCCAAAGCCTTCACTACCACTACTTTCATACCAGCCATTACAGCCGATGCCGGATTGGTACCATGTGCCGAAATAGGAATCAGCATCACATCTCTGTGTGGATTGCCTTGCGACTGATGATAAGCTCTGATGGCCAGCAAGCCGGCATATTCTCCCTGCGCACCACTATTGGGTTGCAAACTGCAGGCATCCAAGGCAGTGATGGTACATAGATGATTGCCCAGGGTCTCTGTCAGTTCCCGGTATCCACCGGCCTGTTCTGCCGGAACAAAAGGATGAATATTTGCCCAATGCGACCAACTCAACGGAATCATTTCTGTAGCCGCATTCAGTTTCATGGTACAGCTACCCAAAGAAATCATAGAGGTGTTCAGCGACAAATCTTTATTCTCCAAAAACTTTAAATATCGCATCATCTGACTTTCGCTGTGATGTTTATTAAATACTTCCTGAGTCAGATATGCAGAAGTTCTTTTCAATGCCTGTGGGATGCTGGTAATATCCACATCTGCATCTATATCAAATGAGATGGTATCCGTTTCGGCTTCAAAACAACTGATGATGTCAAACAAGTCCTCCACAATCACTGTTTCATCAAATGAAATCCCAATCAGTTTATCGTTAATATATCTAAAGTTGATCTTCTTGGCTTCGGCTTTTTGTTTTATTTCTTCCACATTGTCCACCTGCACAGCAATGGTATCGAAGAAGCTAGAGGAAGATAAGTTATACCCACGCGATTCTATTTCCAATGCCACCGTTTGTGCATACACCGCAATTCTTTCTGCAATCTCCTTGAGACCCTGAGCTCCATGATACACCGCATACATGGCCGCCATATTTGCCAGCAAAGCCTGTGCGGTACAAATATTGGAGGTAGCTTTTTCCCTTTTGATATGTTGTTCGCGGGTTTGCAAAGCCATGCGCAAAGCCCTGTTGCCATTAGCATCCACACTGATACCGATAATGCGACCAGGCAAAACTCTTTTAAATTCTTCTTTAGCGGCCATGAATCCGGCATGGGGTCCGCCAAATCCCAAAGGCACGCCAAATCTTTGAGTGGACCCAATGGCTACATCTGCGCCCAACTCTCCAGGTGAAGTGAGCAAGGTTAGTGCCATCAGATCAGTAGCCATCACCACATGGGCACCCGCATTCTGAACATTTACAATAAACGCCGTGTAGTCTTCCACACTGCCAATATTATTGGGATATTGCACCAAAGCCCCAAAATAGGTATCATCAATCGTTGCTGTTTTATAATCTCCTTCCACCACAGTGATTCCAAAAGGAGCCGCCCTGGTATAAATCACATCTTTTGTTTGCGGAAAAGTAGCAGCATCCACAAAAAACTTAGGACGATCCACTTTATCCTGCCTGTTTTTACTATTAAAAAACATAGCCATTGTCTCGGCAGCCGCAGTGGCCTCATCCAGCAAAGAAGCATTAGACAAAGGCAACCCTGTCAGGTCGCAAACCATTGTCTGATAGTTCAGCAGGCTCTCCAGTCTGCCCTGTGAAATCTCTGCCTGATACGGTGTGTACTGAGTGTACCAACCCGGGTTTTCAAAAACATTTCTTTGAATAACAGAAGGTGTAATCGTACCATAATATCCTTGTCCGATATAGTTTCTAAACACCTTATTCTTTAATGAAACAGTTTTAATATGACGCAGATATTCATGCTCACTCATTGCCCTCGGTATGTTCAGCGGATCCGCCATTCGAATACCTGCTGGAACTGTCTTAGATACCAGACTGTCAAGGCTGTCAAAACCTATTTCACTTAGCATTTGCTTAGTTTCAGTTTCCTTGGGACCAATATGTCTTTTAGAAAACTCCTTCGACTGTAACTCAAATATGTTCATAGACTTAAATAGGGATAAATTTTAGATTCGCAAAAATACGGCTTATTACGAATTTTATTTGTGCATACGATTGTGCAACAAACAGTATGTGCATAACCCGGTAATAAATCAAATTATAACCCCTCCTATTGCAAAAATTAGAAACCTATTTTTTGTCCCGGCTCTGGAATACATATCATCGGTATTGCCACGCTCGCTTGTACTGTGGTGCAGAGGTCATCCTACCCATTCGCTACCATCATTTCACATACTCAATCATCTAGGCACAACTCAATGCACTCTTCTACTTCTTGTGGGCTAAGACCTATTTTGAGCTAATGGCCAATCCAGCTATGTTCCTAGGGAACATTTCGTAGGTTGTAGCGTAATTTGTTTTAGCAAAAGCGTTCTTGTCGGTACGATCAGCAAGCAGTTTTTCCGTTTTTCTTCCGACCAGATGTTCCTACGGAACAAAGAAAATCTTTTCATAAGACCATGTAAACCCTCAAAATAAGCATTAGCCGGGAGATCAAATTCTTTCCTTATCACTACATTTGCCAATTATGGAAACAGCAAGAGAGCAATTATTAATATTGATCACCACACCTGTTTATATCATTGTAATAGGTCTGGAAATGCTGTTAAGTCATTTGCGCAAGCAAAATACTTACAGCCTAAAGGATACGGTTCAGAACATTTATCTGATGCTGCTGAATGCCGGACTTGATCTCATCGTTCGGTCGTTATATGTTGGCTTTGTACTTTTCTACTTTTACAATCACCGTCTGGCAGAACCAGTTTCCAAACCCTGGATTTATTGGATCCTTCTATTACTATTCGAAGATTTCATGTATTACTGGTTGCACAGAATGGATCATGAATGTCGCTTGTTTTGGGCCACCCATTTCACCCATCATTCTTCCTCAAAATTCAATCTCACGGTTGGGTTCCGATCTTCCGTAATGGAGCCACTTTACCGGTTTGTCTATTTCATACCCATTGCCTGGTTAGGTTTCCACCCCTTAGATATTGCCTTCATCTATTCTGCCACCCAAATCTGGGGCATTTTAGTGCATACCGAAAAAATCAACAAACTGGGCTTTTTGGAATACATTCTTGTTACTCCTTCACACCATCGCGTACATCATGGTTCCAATGCCAAATATCTGGACAAAAACATGGGTATGTTTTTGATTATTTGGGATAAACTCTTTGGCACTTTCCAGGCCGAGTTGCCAGCAGAAAAATATCAACCTATCAAATACGGCCTCACCAGTCCACTGGAGAATGAAACACCTACCAATATCGTTTTCTATGAATGGATAACTATGTATCGCGATCTGAAACAAAAAGGGCTCAGCTTCCGTCAAAGAATGAGTTATATTTTCGGACCTCCGGGCTGGAGCCATGATGGCAGCCGACTTACCAGCGAGCAGATGAGACAACAGGAAAACAACCATCAGCCACCACCGAATCATCATGAATAACGACATACTTCATAACTGGGAAAAGAAATCCAAAGAACAAAGAAAGCAATACCAGCAATTCTTAAAACGATCGGATAAAAACAAAGTGCTCAATGCCCTACCCAGCTTGCATGAGGAAGCTTTTGAAAAAATAGATTGCCTCACTTGCGCCAACTGCTGCAAAAACTATTCGCCCCGATTTAAAACACCAGATGTCAAACGCATCTCTAAACATTTGGGTATGAAAGAAGGCACTTTTATTGAAACATTTTTACGAGTGGACGAAGATGGTGATTTTGTAGTAAAATCCTCCCCCTGTCCATTTCTAAGCGAAGACAATACCTGTCAGGTATACGATGTTCGTCCATCCGATTGTGCCCGCTTCCCATATACCGATGAAGATGTGTTTCTGAAAAGACAAGCACTCACTCTTAAGAACAGCGAGTTCTGTCCAATTACTTATTATGTGCTGGAGCGATTGATACAGGGATAGAAAGATTCCAGAATGTGGATAAAGAAAAATCAGGAGAAATACATTAATTACGATAGGAATAAACAGCTGAAAAAAATATTCTCTATAAGCACCCTAACAACCTAATTTTAATTTTAAAAAATCAGTACATTTACGATGTATTCTACAATTGGAAAGGTTTCTAATACACCATCAATTTAGAATGAATCAAATTCATGATATAATTGCAGACATCAAAAGAGAAAACTGCGTTGTTATTATTGGGCCGGACATTGTTGATTATGGGGAAAAGAGTTTCTTTGAAGTCATGTGTGATGAGTTTATTGAAGATGCTGGACACAAAAACATAATAGACACTTCTCCTCAGTACATTTTTGCAAACGAAGAACTTTTTCAATTGATGCCAACCGCAAAAGAAACTACTCTTTTGCGCATGATGGAAGGATTTTACCAGAAAGCAACGGTTCTGGATCTTCCCCTTACCAAAATTTCCCAAATTCCTTTTCATCTGATTATTTCTCTGATGCCTGATGACAGGCTTCAAAGGATTTTTACTTCTCAAAACCTGAATTGCAGCTATGGACACTATCCTAGAGAAGGAGCGCATGCACCTATTGAGAAACCGAGCAGGGAAAAACCACTAATTTATAACTTACTCGGAGACTTTAATGAATTAGATGCAATCATTACTTTCGATCATCTTTTTACCTTTCTGTCTGGCATCATGGGAAAAAGAGAATTACCCCAGTCCATTCAGGAAACGCTGAAAAAAGCAAGAACATTTGTCTTTCTTGGTGTGCATTTTGAAAAATGGTATGTACAATTATTACTAAGGATAATCACTTCCAAAGACAAGAAGGATAAATACACCATACTAAAGCACGGTAATAACAATGATGTTTGCACTTTTATAGCCAGACGACTCGAACTTGACTTCTTACCCACCGAACCCCTGGAGTTTCTGGAAGAACTTTATTTGGAATGTGGGTCTCAGGATATTCTCCGTACAATTAAAACAAGATATAAGGCAAGAGTCTTTATTTCCTACAGCAGCAAAGACATTGAACCAGTAAAACTAATTGAAAAACGATTTGCCGAAGAACAAATAGAAGTGATTAGAGATGAAGTTTCAAGTGGTGTGGGACAAAAGATTGAAGACTTCATTGAAAGAATTAAAACAGTCGATTGTGTGTTACTGGTTGTTTCCGAAAATAGTTTGCAATCCACCTGGGTTTGCAAAGAGGTCGTTACTGCCCTGCAATACAACAAGAAACTGGCTCCCTGTTATATTGACAAGTCTTTTCTGGACTATCAGTTTTGGGAGAATCTAAAACTAAAGATAAAAAACCAGGTAGATGAAATAGGTAAGAAAATAATTGTGCGTGGAACAGATGCTGTGTTTGATTTGGAAGCCGAAGCAAAGGATTGGAGGGAATTTAATACCAATCTGCCAACCGTTAAAAATGAATTGAGCCGGGGAATCGCAAAATCCATCATGCCCGAAAATTTTGAAACTGGGATGTTGCAATTAATACAATTTATTACCGGGAAAAATGTTTGACAATAAAGAAAATACGGTTATTTATAGGTATCCGGGTGTAAAGCCATTTTCTACATCCGAAGAATTTTTGTTTTTCGGCAGACAAACCGATATTGAAGCACTTCATACCCTCATATTTATTAAACAGATTGTGGTTCTTTATGGGAAAAGTGGTTATGGGAAAAGCTCTCTGATTAACGCAGGCATTATTCCAAAGCTGAAAGAAAACGATACCTGGAATTATTTCTCTGTTCGATTTAACAACTTTTCGGAAAAGGAAGGAGGGGTTAACGTTTCTCCTTCTCAAACGTTCAGACAAAAACTATCTGACAATATTAACCCATCCAAAAAAAACATTCTTGACAATCTAATTCCAAACGAAAATTCTTTTTGGTATTGGATAAAACAAAATCAGTATCAAAATAGAAAGATGAGTTATATTTTTTTCTTCGACCAGTTTGAAGAATTATTTACTTATCCTCTGGAAAAGGTTCAGGAGTTTTCAGAACAATTGTCCGAATTATTATACAATACGCTTCCGGTAAAATTCAAAAAAAAGATTGCCGAATTGGATGAACTAAATATTGTAAGTGATGAAGATCATGAATTCCTCTATGACAAACCAGAAATTAAAGTTGTGTTTTCCATTCGTTCCGACCGACTTTCGCTATTAAATGCCCTCACCAGTGAGCACCCATCCATTCTTCAGCATTGTTACGAACTCAATGCCCTGAGTACTGAGGATACAAAACAGGCCATTATTCGGCCAGCTTCAATTTCAACCGAATCCGGTTTTAAGACACCTTCATTTTCTTTTACCGACAAGGCAATTGATAAAATAACAAAAAGTGTTTGCAACCAACAAGATGGGAAAACCGAAGCAGCTACATTGCAAATTGTTTGCCGATATATTGAAGTCAATCTGGTAGCAATAAAGCACCTACACACAATAGATGAACATAATTTAGGAGAAATTACTGATATCTTTCAGCAATACTACCAGGGTGTATTGAACAAACTTCCTGATACTGAAAAACTAAAAGCTCAACAGCTAATAGAAGACGAACTCATTGATGGAGACAGAAGAAATCCACTTTCGGCCTCTTATATCAAAACCAAATTTGGATTATCAGAGAACTTGCTTTTGCAATTGGAACAAAGCTCACTTTTGAGAAGAGAAAGAGATGCCTCCGGCAGAATACTATATGAAGTAAGTCACGATTCTCTCGTTGCCGCCATAGAAAGGGTAGCAGTAGCAAGAAGAAGAGTTGAGGAAACCCTACGAAATATTGAACTGGAAAAACAGGTGATCGAAGAAAGAAATCGGGCAGAAGAATTAGAAAGATTAAACAAAAAGGCAGTCTTCAGATATAAGCTTTCGTTAGGTTTGGTGGCACTGTCTTTAATTATCGCAACTATGGCCGTTTTTTTCAGACAACAATCCGTAAAAGCTGAACAAGAAGCAAACAGACAGAAACAAGTAGCAGTTTCACTTAAGAAAGAGGCAGAAAAAGCAAAAGAAAAAGTAGAAAAGGCGTATAAAAATTTAGAAAAATCAAATGCCCTAACAGAGGTCAAAAACCTGATTAGTGCTGCCAGGGAATTTGAAACCATTGATGAAAATAAACGTGCTTGTGAAACATATAGGAAAGCAGATATCATATTGCATAAATATCCGGAAGAAAAAGATCTGGAAACACAATTGCATAACAATATTCAAAAATTATGTGGAAAATAATTATTGGAAGTCTTATATGGGCAATTCCTTTTTTTTGTTTTGCTCAGGATTCCACCCTATACAGAGAAAATCTTAGTAATGGGTATAATGCACTTAAATCCAATAACCCAGCAAAAGCATATAAGTATTTTAGAATTGCTCAGATTGAAGGGAGATTAGGTAAACTAAAATCTACCGATGAAGCAGACAAAGGAGTTCAGAAATCTTTTCGAGCTTTGGATGAATTAAAAAACAAGGCAGAAGAAGCAAAAAAAGAAGCTCAAAAAAACGCAGAAGCGGCAATTAATGCAAGAGACAGTTTAAGAAAGGTGGAGGATAAAAATGATACTCTTGAACAAAAGATCGATTCCCTCAGAACGCAAGTAACTAACACAAGCATTTTATATCCTACAGATAATAAATTCTACAGTAATATATCAGAGCCTTCTAATCGTATTGGCCAACCTAATGAAAATTTAAGTGGTCATAAAAACAGTGACTTCGATAGGGACTCCATTCAAAATAAAAAAACTGAAATTGTTTCTTCTAAATTTAATACAAAATCCCTTGCCACGAATTCCGATCTATACCAAAAAATAAAACTTGTATGGGATTCACTTCCTGTATTTCTAAATAAAAACAATTCGGCAATAAAAAGAACTAAACTGGATGAAGGGTTTATGATACCCCTGATGAGCTCCCTGGATGCAGATCTTTTAATAGGTAAAACGGCCAAGGAGTTATTGGATTCTACAAAAGAGGTATTATTATTGAAAAACAACAAAATACAAGAAACCGACAAACTATTTTTTATATATGCACTGGCCTCCTATTACTATTCCTGGACCTTGATTTATCAGAGAAAGTTTGGCGAAGCCACGAAAATTCTGGATGAACTCAAGCTCACAATAAACGGTATAAAATACAAAACTGATATAGAATATTTATTACTGGCGTTGATTTATAATGGGTATTGCTATTATTATAGAAGTATACCCCAAAATGTCAATGAATATAAAACACTCGATTCGGCTGTTATGTATATTTCAAAGGCGGTTAGAATTCAACCCAATAACTCCACCTATATTCAAAAGTTTACAAAAATAATATCATCCACCTGGCTCCTTAGGTCTAATATTCTTACAATAAATGATAAATATTCTATTGCGCAACTAATCTGGGAATTTGCCGGATATTCCATCAGACAATTTCCAGAAAATCCGGCCCCCTTATCAATATTTGCAACAGCTAGCATTGATGTGGCATATACTTACTATGACAAACAGAAATTCCCAAATGCAATCGCTATACTGAATAAGTCACTAAATACTATTAACTACAAACTCCAGGTTACTCCTGAAATGAAGGATGCCTATTTACAAAAATCAAGATTCTTTAGTTTACTCAGCGACATTTATATCAGAAACTTAAAAGACACGAGTAAAGGCAAAGCCAACCTGGATTCAAGTATATCAAACTTGACCGCTATTTTGAGAAATGATATTCACTCACCATCCGATTATTCTAGTATTAGGTCTGTTTATGATGACATTGTAAATATTGTGGAACGTCTTTATTTGTCCAAACAAAGAATTAAATTTTTAAGTAGAATAGCAACTGCAATTGCACGGGCACCAATGAGCATTTCAAAACAGAGATCAATAAAAACTGTTGGCGCCTTTGCATTTAGAAACCTCGGGTTTTACACTGCTGCATCGAACACACATGCAGACAGCATAGAGGCACTTAGCTATTATATTAAATCAATTGAAGAATTTGAAACCGGAAATCTAATAAAGAATTACGCCAACTTTTCACAGGACATTCAAAAATTTTGTATATCCTACACCGAGGCCATCAAACTATCCTTAAATCTTACTGATTTCTCAAAAGCTGAAAATCTTTACAATAGGATGAAAACCATGTTTTCCGACTATTATAAAAACTATCCCTGGGATTTTTATCTTATAGATGAATTGAAGACTGTTTCCTGGAAATTTGGTGAATACCTATTCAAATCCGGACAATTTGAAAAAGCCATAGAACCTTTAGCATTAGCATCCTACGAAGGGAAGAAATCGGGTACAAAAATGCTGATTGATATTTATAAAGCGAAAAACACAATTTTTTATGATAGTCTGGCAAAAAAAATGGAGAAAAGATATAAATACCAATCTGATACTATAGAGAAATTTAGCCTAACAATGAGATCTGGCAATACTAATAAAACAGTTTCGGTATTTGTGGTGGATCGTGATCCTGATTATCCATATAAAGGCATAGATGATCAGGTGAAATGGATAGAAGAAGCCTATGGCTTGGAATTCCCAAAAAACATCAAAGATGCCCTAATAATTATGCAACAAGAAGCTTGGAAAAATGAAACTAGTTTTGCTGGGCTTGTTGGCAAAATAGTAGAAGAGAACTATTTGAAAAATGCCCTTCAGAAAATAAGAGATTTTATAAAAAAATTTCAATTGGCGATGGAGCCTGTAGAAAAACAAAATCAATTTAGTATTATAGACAAACTTTATGAGCTAGAAACAAAAGATAAAAAAAGAAATATTTATGAGGCTATAAAAAAAGATCAACTAATATTTTATAACCAATATGCAGAATACTTAATCAACAATCATAAAAACAAGGAAGCATCCGAGCTTATTAAAAAAATTTATTCACTAGAACCAAAAAATTTAGAGGCCCAAAAAAATGAAAAACGGATGAACTACTTCCTCAACAAATCTACTGTACTCAATAATATGTCCCAATATGATAAATCAGATTTGGAATTGTACCTTACTTTTTGTTTGAGAGATTTAGATACACTCAATGCCTCACGTATTACAAATACTCTGCTGGCGAGGGATAGCTCAATCACTACCAAAGAGAGAATCAGTAAGATTTATTTCCAATACACAGGAGAATCCAATTTTCAGAAATTATTCCTGTCGGATTTTGGTAAGTTAAAACAGTATTGGTACTACTTCACAAACAAGAGTGTCAATTCTATAAAAACATACAAAGAGAGAAGATTATTTTATTTTAACTTGGTAGAACTTGATAAAGCCCTAATGGCAATTAGCCCAAAAAAAATGTATGATTCCGTTAAATTAAGTTTGGGGAGTCATTATAATAGTCTGGCCTACTATTCATTTTTTACCTATCAATATGATGAAATATTCTATTTCTTAAAGAAAAGTTTGGAGTGCGACCCCACTTCACCCTATCCATATTCCAATTACCCGCATGCTTTCTTATTTATCGGAGATTTTGAAAGAGCCAAAGATCTATATCTAGAGTTAAAGGATCTACCGTTTGATAAAGGTGCTGGCTATCCAACTTATAAAGAAGGTTTTCTCGCCGACTTTAAGGATTTTGGGGTTTATGGTATAAAATCAGATGCGATAGACCAAATTATTAAACTATTAAAGGCCAAATAAAAGATGGATATAAAAATTGGCATCTCAGGCAAGCGTATCATACCCCAAGAGGATTTGGAGGAAGTGTACAAAAACATGGAAAGCTGTATTAAGCGTGTTCTGGCAGAAAAGAATGTTACTCATTTTATTGGGGTAACAGCACTAGCCATAGGAGCGGATACTGTTTTTGCAGAAGTGGTTACTAAAGTATTTAATATGCCCCTGCAAATAGTGCTGCCCATTCCCTCTGAGGAATACAAAAAAGATTTTTCGGAAAATGACCTGAAAGTATTTAGTTACTATATAGATCATTGCTCAATTACCCATGTGGTAACAGATGAAATTCCCTACGATGAAAACAAAAGAAAAGATGCCTATTTTGGAGTTGGGAAATATTTGGTGGACACATGTGATGAAATGATTTTTGTATGGGATGAAAAAAAACCCGCTGGAAAAGGAGGAACAGCTGATATAATCAGTTATTACCATGAAAAAAAAAATTCGAATCCTCCTGAAATCATACTGATAAATAAAAAATCGGAGGATACCATCTGGGCTAATATTCATAACGAATATTTACTTGCCAACAAAAATGCGCTGAAACAAAGAGATAACTACAAAACAGTTTGGCAACTTTCGCTACTACTTGGATGGTTTGCAGTAATTTGTTTTGGAGTTGATACAGCTTTTGAAACGGGAATTAATAACAATATAAGTTTTTTGCTCGTTTGCATGGAGTTTATCCTTGTACTCACTGTTTTCATAATAATAATGGTAGCAAAAAGAACAGATTTTCATGGCCAATATTTAAAGGAAAGATTAAAGGCAGAAACGCTCAGACTGGTAAAACACTATTTTAATGCGGGTATCTTAATTAAGGTATCAGACATTGCATCAGAAAGTGATCCTGAACTTAAAAGCCTCATTCAAAAAGTAAATAATGAAATACAACAATCCAAATACAATTCAAAGTGGTATGCCAACTATTCAATCAAATTACTTATTCACGAACAATTGAACTATCATCAATTTAAGGTCAGGCAAAGCGGAGAAAAATTTCACAGGCTGGAAAAAATAAACCTTGGAATTGCCCTATTCTTTATGATTAATTTAGTGGTACACCTGATCCTTTCAATCCAACACTTTTTCCATATTAAACCGCATGAAATTGTTATAGATCAGGCAATCATTTTTTTTAATATTTTACTTCCCGCCTCTTATGCGGCAATTGAAGGTATTCTGTATTTTCAGGATTGGCCTATAATAAAAAAATATTCTATAGCTACCAGCAATAACCTAAGCAAGGTTCTAAAACTACTACCAGAAAATATAGATCAGACAGATGATTCCAACTGTTATTCTCAACAGACAATGGCCTTAAATCTGGTTTCAAGCATTATGCTTACAGATAATCGAAACTGGCACTTTATCTTTGAAGACAAAGACAACTACCATTGGGTAATATAACCCCAATTTAATGGCTAATTCTAATTTTGAGGTGCTATGATTGTAATATGAAAAAGATTTTCTTTGTTCCGTAGGAACTTCTGGTCGATAGAAAAAAGGATAACCAGTTGCCATTTTCAAATCGCAAAAACCTAAATATCACAAATAGCACTATAAATCCACCATTGCTTTTATCTGGTCACCAGTGGCTTCAACAAAAAAACATCAATATCATGAAACCATTGGTTGAAAGACCTTATCAGTATTGAGTTCCATAATCTTTACCTTTTAAAATAAGCATCTACTGAAGAGGCAACTATTTTCTTTCAGCCTTAGGATTTAGAAAAATAAAATAGATCAGCATAAACAAAGCCATGACCGACACGCCGATGAAAGCCGCATAGTTATTATTCTTATAATCCATCGCTATGCTAATGGCAACAAAAGTATAGGCTATAATAAATATCACCGGCAGCAAAGGAAATAGTTTCATTTTGAAAATACCAGAATGATTCAGATGGGCAGTTCGCTTTCTGACTACAAAAATGGTTGCTGCAGATAAGGCCATTCCAAAACAATCCAGAAAAATAGTGAAACTAAGAATTCGGTCAAACTCTTCTGCCCAAAAAACCACCAAAACAGCAAGGGCTGTAAAAATGCTTAGTGACACAGACAGCACCCCTTTCCTATTGGATTGCCTACACAGTTCCGGTAGTACTTTATCTTCGCTCATGGCATACATCACCCGAGGATTGCTAAGTAACGATCCATTGATATATCCTAAAACACCCAAAAATAATAGTACCGACAAAATAGCCTCCGCCTTTGAACCCAGCAACTTGGAAGCCATGATAGCGGCGATGTTCTTACTGGTCTTCAACTCCTCGAAACCGATCACCCTGATGTAGGCATAGTTCACCAGCATATACAACAACACAATGATGATGATTCCTAAAAAAATACTTCGGGGAATGGTTCTGGACGAATGCTTTACTTCTTCTCCAAAGTTGATGGTTTGCTGATATCCTCCATAAGTGAAACTTACGGCTACAAGCCCTATTCCAAACGATTTGACATACTCCTTTATTCCGGCTGCACTAGTTTCTGTCACATCAACAACAGGGGCAGCATCTGCAAAAAACAAAGGCAGCACCAGCAGAACCACTACTCCTATTTTTATCAACATCAACATATTCTGTGTTCGGGAACTCATGCGTAGTCCCATCAAATTGATTCCATAAAACAGAATGATGGACACTATACCAAAAGTTACTTCTATCGATTGGGAATCTGCTCGATTCGGAAACAAAACACCAATGATATATTCACTACCTACCAGCGCCACTGCTGCTAAAGAAGCTGCGTTGCTCACCAGAATAATACAATTGATGGCAAAGGCTATTGATGGATGATAAGCATAAGTAAACACCCGGTAATATCCGCCGGTAGCTGGAAGCCTGGAACCAATCTCTGCATAGGTAAGGGCCCCACAAAGTGCTACCACTCCACCAGCCAGCCAGCATAGAAAATAGGTGAACACATCCGGTGTTGCATTGGCCACATTGACGGGCGTTCTGAAAATACCCATGCCAATCACAAAACTAATCATGATCATGGTGAGGTCAAATAAGCCAAGTTGCTTTTTCATGAATGGCGGCGTTTTTAATTTTGATTTATTTATGAAGATTACTAGAACTGCCGAATACGTAGAACATCAGAAAAATACATGGAGACCAAAAAATCATATCCCTTAAAACAGAAGACTTTCCCCAACTCTCATCAAAACGTACAATATCTATTTCAATGTCATCTATCCGTATTCTCGCTGTCTTTCCTCAATCTTTTCCCTAAACTCTGTAGCATGGGCTCCAGGTCTGGCGATAATTTTAAAAAGTAAACTCCGCTTCCAAAAATCAATAATATACTCATACTCCTGATGATTAAAGCGGCCCAGCCTGTTTCCTCTCTGAACAGGAAATAGGCAACGAAAAACGCAATAGTTCCCATCATCAGCGTAAGGATTGTTCTTTTGGTAAAAGGAAACAATTTATACTTTCGGTAAAGAAAGATAATTCTAATCATATTGTAAATTCCTGTTGAAATAAACTGAGCAATGGCAGGCCCAAGAATATCTAATTTTAAGGCTAAAAAATAGGTTAAAGGCATCGTGATCAACAAAAGAATAAGCCCACTAATCAATTCGAAACGCCAATAATTGGATGTGCCTATTATCTGCCCATTCACTCCGGTACCTAAGTCCAGCACTTTGGTTAGCCCTAAAAAAACAAATGCCTGAAAGCCTAAAAGATAATCCCGGTTTATGCCCAGTGTTTTAATCGCATCAGTATAGTTCAGTCCAATCAACACAAAAAGTCCGGAAGCAAAAATCAACATATTGATAGAAGATCGCTGATAAATTCTTTGTATGGAATCTAGATTTTTGTTTTTCCAGGCTTGCGATAAATGCGGTATGGTAGCCGCTACAATGCCCCGCTGCGGAGCCTGTATCACACTGGTCATAATTTGAGCCAACCCAAACACGGCGGCTTTGGCAGCCCCATCAGGAATAGCTGCAGCGATCACGATCACATCAAAAGCCACCGAAAAGGTAAACACCAAATTGGCGGAGTACACAAAGAAACAAAACTTCAAAATTTTCTTCCTGAACTTGCGGGTAACCCTGCTGATGGCGAGTGTAATAAACAATCTCTTGGTCACCAGCAGATAGACAAACAAAGTAATGGCGATGCTTAAGAATGAGAAGAAGTATAGTTTGATAAACGTATTGAAGTCAGGAATAACCTTGAACACAAATAAGACGATAATCACTGTGGTGAAAACACGCCATTGAACTTCCTTTAAATAACTCGTCAATACCGATTGATGCAAACTCCATGCATAAGCCTCCAGCACATTATAGAAGGTAAGCCCAAACCCCATTACAAAAACCCAATAATAGTATTGCACAAACAATGGCGATTTTGCAGAATACTTGGTGGCCACCATTGGTTCAATAGCAAAACCAACCATGGCCACCAACAAAAATCCCATCATGTTGACCAACAAGGCAACCCCCAACATATCTCGATGAGGAGGCTCCAGATTGTCGTTGTAAAAAGGAAAAAACTTATAAATAAAAGTGGGCATTGCCATACTGGACAAAGAAGCCATGAGGGGCACCACAGAAGAAGTAACCAGGGTGATCAAACCATATTGCTCTGTAGAGAAATCATCACCACGTGTAAAAAAATAAGTGTTCAAAAAACCAATGGCGAATCCAATATAAATCACAATGGATGATAAAATACTTTGCCGCCTGATTTTTGTACTCATTATCTAAAACTTTATTATCCTGTCCAAATGGTTCTGCCTGTTCATTCTTAAACCCTATTTGTCGCCTTTATTTTCAATGGGTCTGTAGTTACTTTATATTTCTTTCACCACCACATAAAAGTCAGGAACCACCATCAGCTTATCACCTCCGGCATCACTGGATCCTATTTTCTTAAAACTTTGAGTAGGATAAAGCCATTGTCCATTGGTCAGCCTCACAGGCATGGCAAACCCTTCCACCACATTGGCCCACTTGTATTCAATCTGATTCCCTACTTTCCTAAACTGCAATTCCGGAATATTGATCGTGCGTAAATACTGATCGAAAACCTTACTAAAATCCTTGCCGCTTTTCTGACTAATATATTTTTCCACCTCGGCACCTGTTACTGTTTGATGATAATAGTCTTTATTCAAGCCCCTCAATATACTCTTAAAGATCGCATCATTGTCTATAATCTGCCTGATAGTATGCAGCATGCTGGCTCCTTTGTAATACATATCCCCACTACCCTCACTATTCACACCATAGGTACCTACTATAGGAATATCGTTCACAATATTTTTCCGGGAACCGATTAAGTATTCGCTCCCAGCTTTTTTGCCGTAAGCACATTCTGTAAACATTGTCTCGGTATAGTTGGTAAAACTTTCATGCACCCACATATCAGCAAGATCCTTTGAAGTAATATTATTGCCAAACCACTCATGGCCACTTTCATGCACAATGATAAAATCCCATTTCAATCCCCAGCCACTCCCACTTAGGTCTCTGCCCATATAGCCATTCTTAAACCTATTGCCATAGGCAATGGCACTCTGGTGCTCCATGCCCAAATGAGAAGATTCTACCAGCTTATACCCATCCTCATAAAAAGGATACGGCCCCATCCAGCTTTCAAAACAAGTAATCATTGGTTTCACAATGGCAAATTGTTTTTTGGCTATTGGCAAATGATAGTCTAGCACCCAATAGTTCAAATTCAGTTCCCCTTTTTCGCCCTGCATCGTATCTTTAAAGTGTACATATTTTCCAATATATGGAACCAGGTTATACGTATTGATAGGGTTTTTCACCTCCCAATGAAAGGTATGAAAATTGTCTTTTTGTTGCTTGATGCTTGTCAACACACCATTGCCCACTGCCTGCAAACTGTCCGGAACTGTAATCGATAGCGATGCGCCTTTGTCAGGTTCATCACTCTGATGATCTTTGCATGGATACCACACACTGGCTCCCAACCCCTGGCAAGCCACAGTAGCCCAAGCTCTGCCCAGTGAATCCTTTGTCCATATCCAGCCACCATCCCAGGGAGCATTCTTCGCCACTTTGGGATATCCACTAAAATAAATGCGTAGTTTCTCTTTACTACCCACTACTCCTTTCCTACTCATCTTCACCCAAAAAACATTCCCATCTCTTTTGAAGGACAATGGTTTTTTCCTCCCTGTAAGAACAATTTTATCTATTTGCATAGGCTCCTGCAAGTCAATCTGCATCAGGCTTTCGTCAGATTTTGTAATCCTATAACTCAAATCCACATACCCTTTCAGAAACCTTTCAGCAACATTCACTTTCACCTGCACATCATAGCGAGTCACATCCCACCAGTTACGCCCTTCACCATATCCTCCTCGCAGACTGTCCTGCCGCGAAAATTGGGTTTGATGAACGCCCAACTGCGCCAGGGTCACCATACTCATTCCCATTCCTCCTAATACCAAAATCAAACTGAAAATTTTTTTTATCATATTCATACTCTTAGAATTGTAAATTTAACCCTTCGGAATCAAACCATATTTGCAAATTGACAACCGGTAAACTAAATTATTTTTTAGGGCGTGCCCCTCAGTGGCTCACGCTCAAAGCCTGGACTTCGGGTCGGGCTGCTACAGGGTTCCGTTCGCCTAAGGGCGAACCGCTCCGCTTCGCGTCGCGCCTTTTGCATCCCTCACGCAGCTTACGCCAGCGATCCAGCATCCTCAACACTTTGCTTCTCCTGCTGCTGGTACAGGCAATTTTTTCATGCACTTCAACAAACAGCAATAATAAGAATATCTTTCATTACAATGAAACCACAGGTATAGCTTCACTGGATCCAGCATTTGCTAAAAACCAATCCACCATGTGGCCTGCCCACCAATTGTTCAACACTTTGGTGGAGATAAACGACAGCATGGAAATAGTTCCTTCACTGGCCAAACGATGGGAAATATCGGAAGATAAACGCATCTATACATTCACCCTAAGAGAAAATGTTTTTTTTCATAACGACCCCTGCTTTCCTCAGCACAAAGGCAGGATGGTGCTAGCTTCGGATGTGGTATTCAGCCTCAACCGTATTATGGACCCAACCACAGCCAGTCCGGGTGCCTGGATTTTCAATGGCAAAGCCGATTCCGTACAACCCTTTACAGCACTCAACGACAGCACTTTTCAACTCCGTTTGCTAAAACCCTATCAGCCCATTCTCGGCATTCTGTCTATGCAGTATTGTTCAATTGTAGCTCCGGAGGCGGTGCAATTGTACGGCCACAATTTCAGACAGCATCCTGTAGGCACAGGACCGTTCAAGTTTGTAGCCTGGGAGGAAGGACAAGCATTGATTCTCGCCAAAAACGAAAACTATTTCGAGCAGGATAGCACCGGATTTCGATTGCCCTATTTGGATGGCATTAAGATTACTTTCAAAGACAGCCGTGCCACAGAATTCCTACTTTTCAGACAAGGACAATTGGACTTTATCAATGAACTGGATCCCAGTTTTAAGGACGAAGTGCTTACCAAGAAAGGCGTACTACGCCAGAAATGGCAAAACAAAATTGTGCTACAGACACACCCTTATCTGAATATAGAATACTTGGGGTTTTTGATGGACAGCACCAATTCGTTGGTAAAAAATTCACCCATTCGGCTTAAAAAAATCAGGCAGGCGATCAACTATGGTTTTAATCGACGCAAAATGATTTTATACCTACGCAATTCACTGGGCACACCCGCCGAGAGCGGCTTTGTACCCAAGGGACTACCCTCATTCAATGATTCTATAGTGAAAGGCTACACCTATAAACCAGACAAATCGGCTCAACTTTTAAAAGAAGCAGGATTCCCAGGTGGCAAGGGTTTACCTGTCATAAAATTATTAACCATTCCCATCTATGCTGACTTTGCCAATTTCATTGCCAAACAATTGGAAGAAATAGGCATTCCCATACAAGTGGAAGTAGTCCAAAAATCGCTATTGTTCGAAATGACCTCCGGATCTAGGGCTCCCTTTTTTAGAGGTGGATGGATTGCGGACTATCCGGATGCAGAAAACTATCTTTCTGTATTCTACTCCAAAAATCCGGCACCACCTAACTATACCCGATACCACAACCCGCAGTTTGATAAAGTGTTTGAATCCGCCATCAAAGAAACCAATGACTCAATTCGCAATACACTATATCAACAGGCTGACCAGATCGCCATTGCCGATGCACCTGTGGTGCCGCTTTGGTACGACAAAGTAATCCGGCTGGTACAAAAAAATGTTTCTGGCTTCACGCCTAATGCACTAAACTTACTGGAGCTTCGAAGGACCAGACTGGAACAAAAAGTACAATCAACCCAATAAGTTTTCTCAACAAACTATCTCTTCCAAATCTTCTTTCGCAAAAACTTTCCCGCTTTGTTTATATTGTCAAACTGCTCAGAAATAGTTTCGATCAATTTCCCATCTGCCTGCTGAATATCCGCCATATTGATGCTGGTATCCAACTGCTCCGGATATAAAATGATATAACTATGTTTGGAAAAATAATTGTGCAGGTAATAAGGCAATCGGGTCAATTGAGAAATATAGGATCCATATCCTTTTCTCGAAGAAACTATAATGAACAAATCATTTGCATTCAGCTCTCTGGTAAATATCAAAAAGTCGTCCCAGGTACTAAACTCAATAAGTGTGGATTTTATTGAGTTGTTATTACGATGTGCCAACAGTCTGATTGCATCCAGAGTGGCCTGGGTTCCATAATAACTTATTTTCATTCCTGCTTCTTTTGCTATGTTATTTAGCCTGTGCATCCAATGAACAAAGCCAGGTTCCGATTCGGCATAAGGAGGTATTGCCACCACCATCCGTTTCAGGGTATTGAGTGGCTGTGCCGTTTTATAGATATAAATTGTTTTAAAGGTTCTTTTTACAATATTCTCAGTAATCTCTCCAAAGAACATTTTTTCATCGGCACTTTTATGCATCCCAATCACCACATCGGTAATTTGTTGTTCTTTTATAGAATAGATAATACCATTGCTAATACTGGAATCATAACGCAACAAAGGGGTGATATGGTTTTCCGATGCTGTGCCATGGGACACCGCTTTATCCAATATCTTTTTTCCCTGGGAGGCCGCATTTTGCTTTTCATTTTCATCATCGACAATATGCAGGCCATATATTGGGATCGAGCTTTTTGCAGGCTTTAGCATGGTACCAAAATCTACCAGGTCGGCGGTGTTGTCCAGGTAGGCCAGGTTAATGAGAATTCGTTCGGGAATCTCAGTTTCTGAATTGGGCGCATCGTTAGACTCTTCCAGCAGGGACAAGGTTTTGGCTGCCTTTTCCGTAACAAATGAGCCGATACCACAGCTTACTAATATCAATAATATTGTTCCATTTAGTACATCTTCATTTAATAGTCTTATTGGTTCGCCGGTGGCCGTTTCACCCACGATGATATTATACCCCACCAAAATCACAGCCAGGGTGGCAGCTGCATGAGAGGTTGTAAGACCAAAGAGTATTTTCCCTTCCAACTTAGTGAGGGCAAACATTTTCTCTGAAAGCCAGGCTGCCAAGTATTTTGTGATTAGAGCAACAACTATAATGACCAGGGCCACTTTTGCTGCGCCCCATCCGTTTACCAACACTTTCAGATCCACCAACATGCCAACACTGATCAAAAAGAAAGGAATAAAAATAGCATTGCCTACAAAATTGATCCGATGCATCAATGCCGATGAATGAGGCACAAAATGGTTCAAAACCAATCCGGCAAAAAAAGCCCCGATAATAGCTTCTATTCCTGCAGCTTCTGCCAAAAAAGAAGCCAGAAACACCATCCCCAAAACAAAAATATATTGCGACACACTATCCTCAAACCTTTTGAAAAACCATCGGGCTATTACCGGGAAAAGAAAGAACACAATACATACAAATATCACCGAAGACAACCCAAGTTGTACCCAGAACCCTGTGGAGACCTGCTCTTTGGCCATTCCTGCAATGGCTGCCAGTAAGAGTAAGGCGGCAATATCCGTAATCATGGTAGCACCTACAGCCATAGCTACCGCCCGGTTTTTTATCACTCCGTATTTACCCAAGATAGGGTAGGCTACCAGTGTATGTGTCGAAAACATACTGGCCAGCAACAGAGAAGACAGAATGCCATAGCCCAACACATAATAGCTAGCCAGTGAACCAAAAATAAGTGGCAGCAAAAAGGTCAAGGTTCCGAATGTGAAAATCTTTTTTCTGTTCTTCTTAAAATCGTCCAGATCTATTTCTAACCCTGCAAGAAACATGATATATAGTAATCCAACTGTTCCAAACAGTACTATACTGGAATCCCGCTTTAGCAGATTCAAGCCATAGGGTCCCACTATTACACCTGCTATAATTAGTCCAATAATATGTGGCACTTTTATTTTGTTAAACAGTATGGGTGCAAACAAAATAATAAAGAGTACCAGTGCAAATACGATAACAGGATTTGTAAGGGGTAAAGTAAAATCAAGAGAATTCAATAATACCATTTCAAAATATTTTGAGCACTACTGTCGTGTAGCATTTAGGGTAAATGTTGTCTTGCAATTGGGCTGAATAATTTCCCTGATACCATCCATTTTACCTTCTTTCAGAAAACGCAAAGTCACTTCAATGCTTGTCTTGCTTTGCGGGTTATTGTCCATTACTTTCATGCCGTTTTGGGTGTAAGTTCCGTTGTAAATTCTGGTTAGCGTATTTCCTGAGAAAGCCTTTACGACTACACCTTTTTCACTATTGGCAAATTCCCAACGTTCTGTTTTCACATCTCCAATGGCAGAACCTTCACATGACGTTTCCACACATTGCATTTTTATCTGCCATACGCCTTCGATATTCCAATTTTGGACTATACTGGAATCCTTCCCAAATTGAGTGCTGTCCAACAGGTGCTCCCGATTGTTCAACTCGGTTTCTCTTTGCGTAAGTTGCTGCTCCCTCAAAAGAAGTTGTTGCTGTTTGGTGTTCAGCTCTGTTTCTTTCTCCTTTAACATTTTTTCCCTTTCACTCAGTCCACAGGACCCAAATCCAATCAACAATAATATCAGGATGATTTGAAAATTTTTCATATTCTACAATAATAATTTCAGAAATACAATTCGGGTAAATATAAGCCTTTCAAAATAACACCTTTTTGACAGTCAAATTCTTAACAATAGAATTACATGGTTTTTTAGGGTTTTGCATTCGAAAGGTAGCCAGATTTCAAAGTTGCTTGTGAAAATCTGCTTCGAAAAACCTGCGATATCTGTAAAAAAATGAAAATATGGCACATCTATTCACAGTTTATGGATAATCGGGTAACTTCGCCCTTTGAAATTGTGATTCAGGCTATAAAACAATTTCACGATAGAAAAGAAATATTATGAGCAATTCATTTGCACCCGACAGCATTAAAATAAGTGATACGGCAAAAGCTCGAATCCTGCACATTCTTTCTGAAAAACAGGAAGCCGGCAACAACGCTTTTTTACGCGTGAGTGTGGTGAGCGGCGGATGCTCTGGACTTAGTTATAAATTAGACTTTGATAGTGAAGAAAGGTCTAAGGATCAAATTTTTGAAGACAACGGCATCAAGATAGTTTCAGACATTAAAAGTCTGTTATACTTGCTGGGTACCACTTTGGAGTTTTCCGAAGGGTTGGAAGGGAAGGGTTTTTATTTCAATAACCCCAATGCTTCACGCACCTGCGCATGTGGAGAAAGTTTTGCTGTTTAATCTACGTCTTTTTATTTTTTAAAATTATACATGACACCCGATCAAATTTCCTATCTCGTTTTTGGAATAGTAGTAGTGATTGCCCTTATTTTCGACATGGGGCTATTTAGTAAAAAAAACACAGCCATCACGCTAAAGACAGCTTTGTGGCAATCCGTTTTCTGGGTAATGCTAGGTTTGGGCTATTTTGTATTTCTGATATTTGAAGAAAACAAAACCATTGCCCTGGAATATCTTAGTGCCTACTTTATGGAAAAAAGCCTGAGTATCGATAACATCTTTGTATTTGTACTCATTTTTAATGCTTTTCGGGTGAAAGAAATTTATTATGGACGTTCCATATTGTTTGGAGTGCTGATGGCCATTGTATTTCGTGTCATCTTCATCACTGTGGGTGTGGAATTGGTGAATCGTTTTCATTGGATCCTATATATTTTTGGTGTGTTCCTGGCCTATACTGGTCTTAAGATGTTTACTGCAAATGATGAAGCCGAGTTTGACCCCAAAGCACATCCTGTGTATAAATGGATGAAACGAGTATTGCCCTTGGTACCTCATGATGGGAACGGCAGATACATTATAAAAGAAAATGGTAAAAGACATTATACTATGTTATTTGTGGTAGTGGTGATGCTCTCTGTCATTGATCTGGTTTTTGCCTTAGATTCCATTCCGGCGGTGATGGGTATCTCTACCAATAAAATGGTGATCTACACTTCCAACATCTTTGCCGTATTGGGATTGCGTTCTTTGTTCTTCCTATTGAGGGGTGCCGTAAATAAGTTTGATTATTTACAACAGGGGATCGCTATCGTGCTTGTATTTATAGGCTTAAAAATGCTCGGTGAGCATTGGATATCCGACTGGTTCACCAAATCTCAACAGGTAATTATTTCTTTAATTGTAATTGTACTTTGTATTACTGGTAGTATCGTCTTTTCTGTCCTCAAAAAACGCAAAGGGGTTCCGGCAGAAGTCAAAGACGGCAGTATAGATTTATAATTATTGATGTTTGTTTTACATACATGTAAAAGGTTTTGAGTATAAAAAGGAAAAAAATTTCAACAACGAGTTTTAAGAAATTTGGTTTTCCTGATTTACCCTAGGGTCTAATTTATCTTTGAGTCAATGTACACATTAAAAGATATTGCAGCGGTTTTACATTGTACGGGTCACAGGTTTCCATCTATTTTGATAAGCCACTTGCTTACGGATAGCAGAAAACTAACTAACCCGGAAAACAGTTTGTTTTTTGCGCTCAATGGCCCAAGAAGAGATGGACATTTTTTTATTCCTGAGCTCTACAAAGCAGGATTAAGATATTTTGTTGTAACAGAAAATCAACCTACAAAAAAGTATCCAGGTGCCTTTTTTTTAAAGGTGGGTCATGTCTTAAAAGCATTGCAATCCCTGGTGGCCTGGCATCGATCTCATTCTGAAATAACCACTATCGGAATCACAGGTAGCAATGGCAAGACCATAGTGAAAGAATGGCTATACCAGATGCTACAACCAGATTATAATATTGTAAGAAGTCCCAAAAGCTATAATTCGCAAATCGGTGTTCCTTTAAGTGTGTGGCAAATAGCACCTCATAATAACCTGGCCATTTTTGAAGCCGGCATCAGCCAACCCAATGAAATGGCCAGATTGGCATCCATCATACAACCCACCATCGGTGTGCTCACCAATATTGGCACCGCACATAGCGAGGGGTTCAAAAACGATGAAGAAAAACTGAAAGAAAAATTACAACTCTTTCAAAACGCAAAAATTGTCATTGCCAATGGAGATAACAGGTTAATCAGAAAAAAAATAGAATCGCTAAAATTACCTGCCCTTTTTTGGGGTAAAGACATCAGTAATCAAATAAGGATTACAGAAATCAAAAAGGATCATTCCAGTACAGCGATAAGGTTTTCTTTTAACCATGAATTCCATAAAATCATCATACCATTTACCGATGAAGCATCCGTGGAAAACGCAATAAGTTGTTATGCAGTTCTTTTATTTCTTCATATATCACCAGATTCCATTTCAAGCCGAATGATGCTTTTGCAACCGGTGAATATGCGCCTGGAATTTAAAAAAGGGATCAACAATTGTATCATCATCAATGATAGCTATAGTGCAGATACTGACTCATTGAACATTGCATTAGACTTTTTGAAGCAACAATCTAAAGGACTCAAAAAAACGGTGATCCTTTCAGACTTTTTACAATCCGGAGGTAAGGAAATAGACCTGTATGCAAACATTCTTGAACAATTACAAAAACACAAAATCAGCCGATTTATTGGAATTGGCAAGCAGATGCAAACTATTGTTTCTAATCTGGTAAGAGACAGAAAATATAAATTTGACTCCAACTTCTATCTGGATACGAAAGACTTTTTGACTCATGTGCACAGCTATGATTTCAGAGAAGAAGCCATTCTAATAAAAGGTGCCAGGGTTTTTGCATTCGAAACCATTGCTTCACAACTGGAGCAAAAGTTGCATCAGACAATTTTAGAGATCAATCTGGATGCCATCACGCACAATTTTAAAACTTTTCAACAAATGCTGAAGCCATCAACCAAAATCATGGTCATGGTGAAAGCATTTGCCTATGGAAGTGGTGGTACCGAAATTGCCGGTTTGTTGCAATATCATAAAGTGGATTACTTGGGTGTGGCCTATGCAGACGAAGGTGTGGAGCTAAGAAAAGCGGGAATTACTGTGCCCATAATGGTATTGAATCCGGAAGTAAATGCATTTGATGCGATTACTGACAACTTTCTGGAGCCTGATATTTTCTCTTTTAACCAACTGGTGGCATTTCAAAATCATGTCATAAAAAACGGATTAAAACAATACCCAATTCACATAGAATTTGAAACTGGGATGAACCGGCTTGGCTTTGAGGTGCAGGCTACCGAACAACTTGGCATACTCTTAAAAAACAATGAGTATCTAAAAATCCAATCAGTATTCTCGCATCTGGCAGCCAGCGAAGATAGTGTGGAAGATGCTTTCACCCTGCATCAGCATAAATTATTAACTCAGGCATCCAAAGATCTTCAAAAGATCACTGGTGCAGCGTTTATAAAGCATATATCCAACTCATCCGCTATTATTCGATTTCCAAAATTGCAAATGGATATGGTGCGTTTGGGAATCGGATTGTATGGCATTGCCGGAACCTCAGTGCATAATAATCTGTGGCCTGCATTGACCCTAAAATCAAATGTAGCTCAAATAAAAAAAATAAGCAAAGGAGAAACAGTGAGTTATAACCGTAGAGGGATAGCCCAAAAAGATTCGGTGATTGCCACTGTGCGAATTGGCTATGCCGATGGATATTCTCGCCGATTGGGGAATGGAGTTGGATACATGGTAGTTCAAAATAAAAAAGCTCCGGTAATAGGAACTGTATGCATGGATATGGTAATGATTGATGTATCCGAAATACCCAATGTGAAAGAAGGTGATGAAGTCATCGTGTTTGGACCAGAACTTCCTGTGGAAGAACTGGCCACCCGCATTGGCACTATACCTTATGAGCTAATGACTGCCATTTCTCAACGCGTAAAACGGGTATATTGGAGCGAATAGCATTAAGAAAATTTATAGTTGATAATTAAAAATTTACAATCATCTTTGCGGCTTATGAAGGCAGGTAAGTTAAGTACAGCAATATTAATTATTCTATTAGTACTGATAGTAGATCAGGTTTCCAAGATTTATATAAAAACAAATTTCCCCTGGGGAGAGGTTACCCGAATTTTTGGCTGGGATTGGGCTCGAATTCATTTTATTGAAAACAGCGGCATGGCTTGGGGGTGGAAATTTGGCAATGAAAGCGGCAAGGTTATTCTTACCCTTTTTAGATTAGTGGCGGTAATTTTTGGGAGTTGGTTGTTAGTGAAATTTGCCAAAGAAAAATATACTCGCGGCTTTATGGTTTGCGTGGCATTGATATATGCAGGTGCATTAGGAAATCTTATCGACAGTATGTTTTATGGTATGATGTTCGACAAAGGATATCATTATGAAAGTTCCTTTGGCGATTATGTAAACTATAGCGGAGTTGCCGCACTGAACTGGAAAGGGTATTCATCCTTCCTACACGGCAGTGTGGTGGACATGTTGTATTTCCCCATGGTAAAGACTACCTATCCTTCGTGGTTTCCGTGGGTGGGCGGGCAACCATTTGAATTTTTCAGTCCCATTTTTAACATAGCAGATGCTGCCATTTCTACCGGAGTCATTACACTCATGGTTTTTCAAAAGAAATTTTACAGAAAGGTGGACCCCACTGACAACGAGTCTTCAATAGCTGAAAGCCTGGTTGAAGCGCAAAAAAAATCCGCCTAAGGTTTACTTTAAGCGGATAATCAGGTGTTTCTCTTCGAATGATATATATATGAATAATTAGGTTGGGCAAAAGTACTTTCCCCTGGCTCCATATCAAAAAAAACGGCATCCCTAATTCACGGGATACCGATAAGATAGTTTGCTTCACCCAATTGATTATTTTTTTCTTACAGGTTCATTCTTTCTAAAACGATCGTAAACTATTTTTGCCATCTTATCATTGAGAGAGGAAGATTTTTTGAGTAGCGCAATAAAATGGTCTACTTCCGACTTGGCGGCAGGACAACCAATATTGCTCCCATCAGGCAGCTTGGAGTCAGCAATTAAATTACCATCTGCATCATATATCAACCAGAACGGAATACCGGAACTCATTGGAGCATATTTTATAAACAAGTCTTCGGCACCAGGATTTTCCAGATGTTTATGATCAATATTTTCCATAACCGTCAAATGTTCTATCACATAATTGTCTGTAAAATATTTTTTACATGTCGAATCATTCATTGCCGCATCCATCTTTTTACACCATCCACACCAGGATGCATGAAAAATGATGAACACATTCTTCTTTTCTGCTTTAGCTTTGCTAAAAGCTTGTTTCAAAACAACATCAGCAGATGGGGGATCCGATTGCGATTGAGCAGTGAGGACTACACTCAATAATAACAGCAGAAATGAAAAACCACGAACCATAAAATTTGTTTAAGTTTAATAATAAAAAGAATCAACTCCCTGTAATTTACCTAAGGGCATGAAAAATAAATTGTTTGGCCGATGACAAAACTATCAGTAAATATAAATAAAATAGCCACACTTAGAAACGCACGTGGGGGGCAGAATCCCAATCTTGTACAAATGGCAATAGATGCACAACAGTTTGGTGCAGATGGCATCACCGTGCATCCCCGCCCAGATGAACGACATATCAGGTATAATGATGTGCGGGATTTAAAAAAAATTATTACTACCGAGTTTAATATAGAAGGTAACTGCCGAGAGCAAAAATTTATTGATTTGGTATTGGAAATAAAACCCGATCAGGTAACACTGGTGCCAGATGTAGAGGGACAACTAACTTCAGATCATGGATGGGACACGATCAACCATCAGGAATATTTAAGACAAGTAATTTCTACTTTTAAGAATGCGGGGATCAGGGTTTCTATTTTTGTAGATCCGGATATTAGCATGGTGGAGGGGGCTGCTTCCACTGGCACAGACAGGATTGAATTATATACCGAAAGCTATGCCCGTCACTATCATTTGGACAGAGAACATGCCATTGCTCCTTATGTTTTGGCTGCGAAAAAAGCCAGGGAACTGGGACTAGGCCTAAATGCCGGCCACGACCTTGACTTAAATAATTTGCAATATTTCTCACAACAAATTCCCTGGCTTGACGAGGTGAGTATTGGCCACGCCATCATCTGTGATGCTTTGTATCTGGGTTTTGAAAATACAATTCAGCAATATAAAAGGCAGATTGGATAGTGGTGTCGACTACGGCGTGCAGATTGAATATTGATTATTAAATATTGTTTATTGAATATTGATAATCGAATATTGTTTATTGAATATTGTTTATTGAATATTGTCTATTGAATATTGTCTATTGAATATTGTTTATTGAATATTGTCTATTGAATATTGTTTATTGAATATTGTTTATTGAATATTGTCTATTGAATATTGTTTATTGAATATTGTCTATTGAATATTGTCTATTGAATATTGTCTATTGAATATTGTTTATTGAATATTGTCTATTGAATATTGTTTATTGAATATTGTTTATTGAATATTGTCTATTGAATATTGTTTATTGAATATTGATAATCGAATATTGTCTATTGAATATTGTTTATTGAATATTGTCTATTGAATATTGTCTATTGAATATTGTTTATTGAATATTGTTTATTGAATATTGTCTATTGAATATTGTTTATTGAATATTGTCTATTGAATATTGTCTATTGAATATTGTCTATTGAATATTGTTTATTGAATATTGTCTATTGAATATTGTTTATTGAATATTGTTTATTGAATATTGTCTATTGAATATTGTTTATTGAATATTGTCTATTGAATATTGTCTATTGAATATTGTTTATTGATTATTGTCTATTGAATATTGTTTATTGATTATTCAAACAATAAAGTTCAATACCCTCCTATCCAACTAAAGGAATAAAGTTTTCGTCAATCGGTTGAAAATTTAAAATATGAGAGTCTTATTTGCCATTCTTTTTTCATTGGTTTCATTTTTTGCAAAAGCACAAACTGTTGAGAGTATTCACTTTCATCTTTATACAGATAGTCTTAAAAAAGGGACACATAACTACATCAATGTGGATGGCAAAATGAGTGATGGTAGCTGGAGACCACTTACTGCAAAAGAAATTACACTTAGTACAGACTTTGGGAAGTTTGTGGGTAACGACTTGGTTCTTTCCGAAAAACCTACGGTAAATAAAGTTACTGTGTCCGCTACTTTAAAATCCAACACAAAAAACACAAAACAGATCACCATCTGGATCAAACAAATTCCTGATCCTAAGCTTCCGGAATAGAGTAAAATGGAGGGGTAAAAGGTGGTTGTCTCCAAACAATAATTCACTGATATTCAAAAATGACCTAATCGAATGCCGATGTCAAATCCTCAACATTTTCAACCTTTCAACTATTCAACCTCCACTCTACGCTTGTGCTGTTGGTCCACCAAAATTTACAGGTATCTGCACTTCATCCAAATCCTTAATTGGTCCGTTGGCATCTTCAAATCTTTGAATATTATCCATCAAGGCATTCATAAATCGTTTGGCATGCTGAGGCGTAAAAATGATTCTTGATTTCACTTTGCTTTTGGGTGTTCCGGGCATGACATTTACAAAGTCAATCACAAATTCGGCCATTGAATGAGTGATTACGGCCAAATTTGCATAAGATCCTTCTGCCACTTCTTCTGAAATTTCGATATTAAGCTGATTAGGTTGTTGTTCCTGCATTTAAAAAAATTTGAGGCGAAGGTAAAGAAAAGGCCGCTCGAAAAAGCGGCCTGAAACAAAAAACAGATCTATAAGTTATTGTAGTGGATTTTGAACCACAATACCCTGCGAATATTCAATTTCAGCTTTTGGAATCAGGAATATCCATTCGGTTGTACCAGCAGCTTCCGTCATTTTTACTGCCAATGAATTATCGTGGTTCCCCCCTGTTCTGTCTAATCCTATATTGAGTCTTTTAAGATCGTAGAACCTGAATCCTTCGGCCCATAATTCCACCCGACGCTGAATGAGGATTTCGTCAATTAGGCTTTGACCACTATTGGTAGAAAGTGTGTAACTAGCATCTCTCTTATTAGCCAATGTAAACAATGCCTGCCTTGCTTCTGCATCTTTTCCACCCACGCGTGCCAACGCTTCTGCCTCAATTAAATACATTTCAGCAGTACGCATCAACACCAGGTCTCCATTACTATTGCCCGGATTTACTAACAAAAACTTCCTAGTCATATATGGTTTTCTTGTACCACCTGCCACCAGCGGAAAAGATGTATTTTTCCCGGTAGAGTCCCACACTTGTTTTCTAATGTCGGTAGATTTTATCTGGGCATATAATTTTGAAAAAATGGCTTTTGGATTTCCACGTGTATTGGTCGACGAGAAATTTCCCAAATAGGCATAAAAGGAAAAAAAATAAGTAGGTTGGTCATCTCTGTGATCCACGCCCCAAATCCATTCTGGGTTGGCGGTATCCGAAAATCCTTCGAGATACTGCGTAGTTGACATTAGGGATGTTCCTTGTCTTGCTTCTGCAGCCATTTGTGCCGCTAAGCCCCATTTTTGCTGAGTCAAAGCAACCCTGGCTTTTATCCCCTTAACCACACTACTATTTAACTGCGATTTTGATGCACGTGTTGTAATTGGTGTAAGTAAACTTAAGGCATCATCAAGATCTTTATTGATCTGGGTATAAACCTCCTCAACAGTATTTCTAGGTATGGCTACGGTACTCGGAGCAAGTACTAGTGATAACCCCAAGGCACTATTATCACCACCTGCCACATACCTTGGAGCAAACAATTGTATCATTTGATAATAGGACCATGCTCTATAGGCCAATGCTTGCCCTTTTATGTAATCTTTATCTGTCTGGGAGCCAGTGGCATTATCAATATTGGCAATGATCATATTGGCATTACCAATAAAAGTGTAATAAAACCCATAGTTAAACCGAACCATGCTGCTTGCATCATTTCGATTACTCTGCCATTTGTATTCGCTTATGAACCATGAATTGGCATTAGCGGTCATTACAAAATCTTCACCTAGCACATCCATATAAATCATGTTTCCACTCTGTCCCCCAGTTGCCTGGTTGGAATACCATTGCGAATACAACATACGGTGCATACCATTCACAGCAGCCCATGCATTTTTTGTAGTGGCAAATATATTCTCCGGAGTTTGAGTAGAAGGGGGATTAAGTTGCAGATACTCCTTTTTGCAACTGCCAATAGTAAACATGCCTGCAAGTACCATTGACCAAATTATCATTCTTTTCATATTGAAATACAATTTTTTAGAAGTTAAAACTAATGCCAGCATTTACAACACGTGCCGCATCATAGGAGTCGCTGGTGGTTCCGGCAAAGCTTCCATTTACGTTCATTCCTTTTCTTTTTGTGAGCATGGTAAGATTTTCTGCACTAGCGAACACCCTCACATTGGTGGCCTTTATTGCCGACAATACAGAGTTGGGTAATCGATAAGATAGGCTTACGTTATTCACACTCAAATAATTGCCACTAATAATATAACGGGTAGAAGTGGCACCATACTGGATAGTTCTCAAATTATCCATTCTGGGCACATCTTTCTTGTCGCCTGGATTTTGCCATCTATTCAAAATATCTGTATGATAGGTAGCCCCGTTGGTACCTGGAGACATCAGTGTAGCATATACTCCATCATATACATATCCACCTAATTGGTAGGTAAGAGTGAAACTCAGTTCCAGGTTTTTATACCTTAAATTACTTACCACACTACCAAACAAATCAGGTATAGAGGTCTTGCCAATATAATTTTCAACCGCGTTATTGTGATCGATAGTTAAAGTATCCATACCGCCTTTTCCATTATCTTTTAACCGTACAGTACTATTAATAGTCTTTGCTCCCAGGTAAAGCACCTGTCCATCATCTGGATCAATTCCATAAAAAGTGCGGGTATAAAAATCATAATACGATCTTCCTTCTTCTCTTTTAAATGGAGAAGAGGTGATGGAAGGCACCAATGCAGGCATTTTTTTGATTTTATTTTTAAAGGAAGTTCCATTAAATGTCAGACTCCATCCCCAATCAGTATTTTTTACTATATGCCCAGTTAGTTGAATTTCAATACCTTGATTCCCCATGTTTCCCACGTTTTGGGTGATACTATATCCACCACTGACTGTACCCCCTAGCTGATATGGCTGCGGAACACTAAAGATCAAACCAGAAGTATTGCGAATAAAATAACCCAGGGTACCACTAATCCTATCTTTAAACAAACTAAAGTCGATGCCCATATCCAATGTCTGACCACTTTCCCATGTTAGATCAGGACTTCCTAAAGAAGTTAAAGCCACACCAGGTCGGGTATCATCATCATATCCAATTGAGTAGCCACCTTGGTAAGGATAATTTCCAGTACCAGCGTTTCCTGTTTCTCCATAGGAGGCTCTAAGTTTCAACAGATCTACCCAGGGCAATTGCAGAAAACTTTCTTTATCCAATCTCCATCCTGCCCCAACAGACCAGAAATTTGCCCAACGAATTGCTTGAGGAAATTTTGAATTACCGTCTCTCCTGAAAGAAGCAGAAAACAGGTATTTGTCATTGTAATCATAGTTGACTCTGGATAAATAAGCCTCCATTCTATTTTCACTTATCGAAGAAGTCAAGGAGTTGATTGTTCCAAAATTGGAATACACATAGATGTCATCAAAGCTTTGACCAATGCGCATACCATCCGTACCAATAGATCGATACTCATAGTTTTCATGGCCTGCGATGGCATCTATATTATGCGAACCAAACTTTTTCCTAAAGCTCAATATCTGATTGAAAGTATAACTACCAAATCTTTCTGTTTCCAGGCTAAATCTACCAGACGGATACCCATCACCCACTCTTGGGTTTTCATAAGATTCATAATTTGCATTAGTAATGTCTGTAGAAATATTGGTGGTTAGTTTTAACCAATTAGTAAAACTAATTTCGCCGTATGCTCGGGCAGAAATTACATCTCTAATCGAATTATCCCTATTCCATAAATGTTCGGCAATTGAATGACGACCGCTATTATAAGGTCTTGCATATCCCGATTCATTTCCAAAATCAAATTGTCTTTCACCCAATGCATCAAGTATATATTCACTGGTTCCAGGTTGATACAGATGAACCGGATAAATCGGTGCGATATACCTAGAAAAATAGAAAGGATTTACAATTCCACCTGTAGCCGCATTATCAAACTTGGTCTTATTGGCAGCAATATTTAATCCTGTTTTGAACCAGGATGTGGCATTTACATTTGCATTAACCCGACCGGTGAAACGCTCCATTTGCGATCGAAGTCCCCATCCTTTTTCTTTCAAATATCCAACCGATGCACTTAAATCAGATTTAGCACTACCGGCGGTATAGGAAATACCATATTCTGTTCTATTTCCTTTTCTGGTACTTTGATCCAGCCAGTTTAGATCATCCCCATACAGCAAGCTAGCTGCTGAATTGATGGTACCATCCGGATTTACAATAGCTGTATTGCCCACATTGAAAGGATTGTAGTTTCCAAGGATTTGGTAAATATCCTGAAAAGATCCTGTTCTGAAAATCTGTCGGCCGGCATTGGCACCAGAAGTATATCTTGGCAAAAGTCCACTGGCAATCAGGCTGGCACTATCCTTTGGTGCAGCTGTAACCCCAAACTGCAATCCATTTCTGTAGGCTTCCCAAGCAAGTGGATAATACTGTTGTGCATTTACTGTACTATAAGGACCTACAGCCTGAGTGATAACTCCTGTCTGTGCCTTAAACTGAAGTGTTTGCCGTCCCCGACTTCCCTTTTTGGTTGTAATCATTATCACACCATTAGAAGCTCTGGATCCATACAAAGCGGTGGTAGAGGCATCTTTAAGTGCAGTAATAGTTTCAATATCATCTGGATTGATGTTGGACGAACCTGCATCATATACAGCTCCATCCACTACATATAAAGGACCACTTCCTAAAGAGAACGAACCAAAGCCACGCATGATCACGCCAGGGCTGGATCCTGGGGCACCGCTAGCCATAGTAGTTTGAATACCTGGCGCTGCACCTACGAGTGCATTCAAAGGGTTGGACAATGGTCTGTTCTTGATGGCATCTGCAGAAATTTGAGCTGCCGACCCAACAAAACTTTCTCGCTTTACATTTCCGCCATAAGCGGTGATTACAACTTCATTTAATGAAGACTCTTGAGTTCTGAGCATAATTTTAACAGTATTACCCTTGACAGGATATTCTGTTTCCATCATTCCAACAGCTGAAATAAGCAAAATAATTTGATCTCCGGATACCTGAATAGTAAAATCTCCATCTTCATTGGTTACAGTTCCATTGGAGGTACCCTTAACTAAAACTGTTGCATTTGCAACACCCTTGTTGCTTTCATCAATGACCGAGCCCTTAATTGCTCTGGTTTGTGAAAATGCCATGCCTGCCGAAAACAAAAGCATTAAAACAAGCAGAAGTTTTTTGTTTACCATGAACATTCGTTTTAATTTGAATTTAAATATAAACGGCTAAAATATGGAAATTAATAACGCTGTTACAATTGTGTTAAATTCGCCACCATTGTTTCAAGAATTAATATAATAATAACTAATAAAAAGATTTATTTCTTTAAAACTATTTAAACATCAATTCAAATCACAGAAAAAGCAATATCAATGGCTTTAAAAATTTAGAAACCCTATTTTGCTTTTGTCAATTTTACCTTAAATTCAAAGAAAACAGAATAAAAAGAAAATAAACCTAAAAGAATATGAAGGCCTCAAACAGAAATATCTTTACACCATTATGGGTTGAATTGCTTTTCAAATTCTACCAGTCTCTCGAGCATTCCTTCTTAAATTTGTCTCCCTTTTATGACACAAGAAGCATTTTCTAAAATAGCTGGCACCCTTCCGCACCAACCGGGTATTTATAAATATTTCAATGAGGAAGGAAAAATTATTTATGTTGGGAAGGCCAAAAATTTACGTAAACGTGTCAGTTCTTATTTTACTAAAACCTTTACAAATTATAAGACCCATGAACTGGTTCAGCGCATTCACAAAATCGAGTTCACAATTGTAAACAGCGAACAGGATGCTTTCCTGCTGGAAAATGCATTAATCAAAGAATTTCAACCTAGATATAATATCAATCTAAAGGATGACAAAACTTATCCTTATATCGTTATCAAAAACGAGCCTTTCCCTCGTGTATTTCTCACTCGCCAACCGGTAGATGACGGCTCAGAATTCTTTGGTCCCTATACCTCTGTCTTTAGGGTTAGAGAACTACTGGAATTCATAAAACGCACAATACCTTTACGAACCTGCTCCCTTCCGCTCAACCTCAAAAGCATTGAAAAAAAGAAATTTAAATTATGTCTGGAATATCATCTTGGCAACTGTATGGGGCCATGCGAAGGGTTACAAACCAAAAAGGATTATGATGATAGCATAAAACAGGTGAGAGAACTTTTGAAGGGAAACCTGGCTCCTGTAATCAGGCATTTTAAAGATGAAATGAAAACGCTGGCCGCCAACCTGGAATTTGAGAAAGCCGAACAGGTTCGAAAAAAAATCAGATATCTGGAAGACTATTACCAATCCAGTACAGTCATCACCGGACTCAAGGGTAGCGATAAGGATGTGTTCAGTATAATCAAAGACAATAATATTGCTTATGTAAATTTTCTAATGATACGCAATGGCACTATTGTCCAAACTCAAACCAATAAACTAGAGACTCATTTAGATGAAGCAGTAGAAGAAATTTTAGTTTATGCCATAGCACGACTGCGCAACAATTTCAAGAGCGATGCACCCGAAATAATAACGCAGTTTAAGATTGATTATCCGGATAACACCATAAAAATAGTGGTTCCCAAGCTGGGTGATAAGAAAAAACTAGTAGAACTCTCCCAAAAAAATGCGGGATATTTTATTGAACAAATCAGAAATAATGAACGCCTCAAAATCAGCCGAAATGTAGATAAAATAAAGGTGTTGGAAGATCTTCAAAACGACTTGCAATTGCAAGAACTCCCCCTGCACATCGAGTGTTTCGACAACTCCAATTTTCAGGGCAGCTACCCTGTAAGCGCCATGGTGTGTTTTAAAAATGGAGAGCCTAGTAAAAAAGACTATCGGCATTATAATATAAAAACCGTAGAAGGTATCAACGATTTTGCCTCCATGAAAGAGACTGTGCATCGCCGTTATCAAAGACTTGTAGACGAAAAAAAAGAACTACCCCAACTCATTATTATAGATGGAGGCAAGGGACAACTGGGTGCAGCTATGGAAGCTATCGTGGAGCTGGAATTGCATGGAATGGTTACAGTGGTAGGACTGGCCAAAAATGTGGAAGAAATTTTTTATCCCGGCGATCAGGAATCACTCAAACTTCCTTACAACAGTTCCAGCCTGAAACTGATTCGATTTATTCGCGACCAAGTGCATCGGTTTGGGGTTACTTTCCACCGACAAAAAAGAAGCAAAGGCACATTCAAAAACGAGCTGGAAGAGATAAAAGGGATTGGAAAGGCTACAGCGGAGGAGCTCTTGAAAACTTTTCGATCTGTAAAAAATATCAAAGGGAAAAATCTGGAAGAACTAACAAAAGCATTGGGTCCAGCCAAGGCAAAAATAGTCTTCGAATATTTTTATACCAAAAGCCAGTCTTGAAATGAACACCTTCACGCCTTACCTCAGTGGCTCACCGTCCCCACCTGATCTTCCACATGCTGGTGTTTAAAAAATATCGCAAACAGCATTGTGATCACCAAAGCATATCCGGCAAATACAAACCAAATCTGCGGCCAGTCTTTGATCATCACGGGTACTGACAAAAGTCCATCACTATTTACTGCTGTATTAAAATGCTCTTTCAATACTGTAAGGAAATGCGTGTCTGTAGGCGTACTTTTTAGATAACTGGCCAGCTCCGAGGCATTGGTAAAATGGTGTGTAAAATAGGTGTCTATTAACCAGCCAGATGCCAGACTTCCCATCACAGCTCCAAAACCATTGGTCATCATCATAAACAATCCCTGAGCCGAAGACCTGATTTTTGTATCTGCTGTAGTTTCTATAAACAAAGACCCCGAAATATTGAAAAAATCAAATGCCATCCCGTACACCACACAAGAAAACAGAATCATCCAAAGGCCCAAAGAAGGATCACCCAACCCAAACAAAGCAAAACGCAGCACCCAGGCAATCATCGAAATCAACATCACTTTCTTAATGCCAAACTTTTTCAGGAAAAATGGAATGGCCAAAATAAAAAGCGTTTCCGAAACCTGCGACAAAGACATAATAATGGTAGAGTATTTCACCACAAACGAATCGGCGTATCGGGGAAAAAACTTAAACTCATCCAGAAACACATCGCCATAGGCATTGGTCAATTGCAAGGCTGCTCCCAAAAACATGGAAAAAATAAAAAACACGGCAATTTTATAATTGGCAAAAAGTTTAAACGCATCCAAACCCAGGATCTGAGCAAAACTCGATTCCTTATTAATCCTTTTCATTGGTGGGCATTTTGGAAGCGAAAACGCAAACACACCCAACAGCACCGCAAACACCCCACCAATATAAAACTGATATTCATTCGACTTGCTTCCGGATAAATTAGTCACCCACATAGCAGCAATAAACCCAATGGTACCCCACACCCTGATCGGCGGAAAAGCCTTAATCACATCCTGCCCTTCATTTTTTAAAATAGTATAGGAAACCGAATTGCCTAGGGCAATGGTAGGCATATAAAAAGCCATAGCCAACAGCATTACCCAAAAAAATGTACCCGGATCGGCCACCTGCGGAAGATAAAACAAAACCGCTCCATACAAAATATGAAGCAGCCCGTACAACCGTTCTGCATTCACCCACCTGTCCGCAATAATACCGGTTAACGTAGGCATGATGATGGAGGCAAATCCCATCGTACTAAACACCGCACCAAACTGAGTGCCATCCCAGTGTTTGTTTCCAAACCAGTAATTGGCAATGGTTATCAACCAGGCACCCCATACAAAAAATTGAAAAAAACTCAGAACAGTTAGTTTGAACTTAATTGACATACAAATATTTTTTTAGCCAACGCCTGTGCTACTATCAAGCGGATTTGCCACGCTCGGTTCATCGTTCCGTAACACTATTCAACAATCAACGAATCTAAAGAAAAATATCAATACGACTTCAACCCAAGGTTAATAAACTTTTAGATGCCCAAACCTTCAAACACTTTTATCTTTGCACCTCAAATTTCATAGCCGATGTCTAAAAATAATTTACCTCATTTAACCCCAGCACTGCAGTTGATAGCAGATAAAGTATATAGCGGTGTAAGAATTAGTGATGCAGATGCATTATTCCTTTTTGAAAATGCCAGCCTTGGTTTTGTAGGATCTCTGGCCAATTTCGTACGCGAACAAAAGCATGGCGACATCACCTATTTCAATCGCAATTTTCATATAGAACCAACCAATGTCTGTGTATTTTCCTGCAATTTTTGTAGCTACAGCCGGCTCTATGCCCACCGGGACGAAGGCTGGGAACTTAGTCTGCAACAGATGATGGATATTGTAAAAAAATATGATCACGAACCCGTAACCGAGGTGCATATTGTGGGTGGTGTACATCCCAAAATGAATTTGGAGTTTTTTGCCGAAGTACTGCGAAATATAAAAGCCCATCGTCCCGACCTGCACATAAAAGGTTTTACAGCGGTAGAGTTGGATTACATGTTCCGAAAAGCAAAGAAAACGATACAAGAAGGCATGGAGTACTTAAAAGCTGCCGGATTAGAAAGCCTCCCCGGAGGAGGTGCAGAAATATTTGCTCCCGAAATCAGAACCCAAATTTGTACCGACAAAATAGATGGAGCAGGCTGGCTGAAGATTCATGAAACCGCCCATGAGCTTGGCATGCATACCAATGCCACCATGCTTTTTGGCCACATCGAAAACTATTCCCATCGGGTAGACCACATGCGCCAACTACGAGACCTGCAGGACAAAACCGGTGGGTTCAACACCTTTATCCCACTCAAGTTTAGAAACGGAGGCAATGACATGAGCCATGTGTCAGAATCTTCATTGATAGAAGACATGAAGGTATATGCCATTTCCAGAATTTATCTTGACAATTTTCCTCACCTAAAAGCCTACTGGCCCATGCTGGGAAGACAAAATGCACAATTGTCTTTGTCCTATGGGGTAAACGATATTGATGGCACAATTGATGACACCACAAAAATTTATTCTATGGCGGGAGCCGAGGAACAATCCCCATCCATGACCACAGAAGAATTGGTATTGCTGATCAAACAGGCCAAAAGAAGACCCGTGGAAAGAGGCACTTTGTACAATGTGATTAAAGACTATTCCGAAGAATTGGTGGCAGACTAGTTATCTGTTCATCTTCAATGAATGATTTGGTTTATTTAAAGATTAGCAATTCTTTTAATTTTTGAACAATTTTTTGTGGCACTTGTTGTTTATTTTTGCCGCCATTGCAGCATTATAGATGTTAAAGAAACTGACAATATTATTTCTCCTTTCACTTTACAGCTTTACTTCCTTTGGGTTAAGCGTAAATCTGTTTTATTGTTGTGGTGAGTTGGAAGATGTTTCGTTAAAGTTTGACACAAGCAAACATGCGGACAACTGCCCAAAAAAGGAAACCAAAAAAGATTGTTGTAAGAATAAAAGCTTTACAATAAAAATTTCGGACGATCAGATTAATAATGGATTTATTCAACATTTTCTGCAACAGGCCGACAATTTCACCATCATTCCTGTAGTTTTTCAATTGTACCAACCAGATTTAACGAGTGATTTATTTGTTCATTCCTGGGGTTCGGGCATTCCTCCGCCACGTACAAAGAACCGTTCCATTTTATTTAGCGTTTTTAGAATTTAGAATCAGAGAGAACCCCCTTTTTGTAGATTTCAACCGCCTAGCTGTTGATGACATGGTTTCTTTATTCTAAATTTTTTATTATGTACGTTAAGAACTTATTGATTATACTACTGCTGCTCACAGCCAGTACCCTCTTTGCACAAAACAATATTAAGACCGAACAATTTAAGGTGCGGGGTTCCTGCGATATGTGTAAGGAGCGTATCGAAGCTACCGCTTTGGATCACAAAGCCAAAACAGCCATTTGGGATACCGATTCTCAAATACTCACCATTAGCTATGACAGCACTAAAGTCTCCTTGTCAAAAATAAAAAAAGCCATTGCAAAGTCTGGCCACGACAATGATGAGTTTCAGGCACCAGACGACGAATACAAAAAACTACCCGAATGTTGTCGCTACCTGCGTAAGGAGGAAGAAGCCAACAAAGTTCACTCTATTACTGGTTTGGTAATAGAAGAAAGTGTAAAGGGAAAACTATCTCCCCTGCACAGTGCCACTATTCATAATCTTCATTCCAAAGAAATGGTGGCAACGGATTCTGCCGGTTTATTTATTATTCACACTAAACTTCCGGCACAAGTTGTGGTAAGCTACGCCGGATTTACGTCGGACACGCTCACGGTGAACAGTGCAGATTTATTATCCATCACACTAAAAAACTCTCCTTCTGGCAACTTGAAAGAAGTGATTGTTACTTCCCGTAATCCTTCCTCTTATGTATCTTCAATAAGTGTATTAAACAAGCTAAACCTGGGACCAAAAGAACTCACCAAAGCAGCCTGCTGCAATCTTTCTGAAAGTTTTGAAACTAGCCCATCGGTGGATGTAAGTTATAGCGATGCGGTAACCGGTGTCAAGCAAATACAATTGCTTGGATTGAGTGGAAATTACAGTCAATTACTCACCGAAAATGTTCCTGAAATAAAAGGGCTTGCATCACACTATGGAATGACCTATGTACCTGGCCCCTGGCTGGAAGGCATTCAACTCACCAAGGGTGTTGGTTCGGTAGTAAACGGATACGAAAGCATAGCTGGGCAAATAAATATTGAAGAGAAAAAACCGGATATCGATGACAAATTTTTCCTGAACCTGTATGGCAACACAATGGGCAGAATGGAAGCCAACATCAATACGGCACATAAGCTCAACAATAAGTGGAGTACCGGTATTTTGGCTCATGGCAACTTAAGCAGCAGGAAGGTGGATGATAACAAAGATGGATTTGTAGATATCCCTACCGGTTCGCAATGGAATATCATCAATCGATGGAAATACCAGGATAATAATGGCTGGATTGTACAGTTTGCCCTAAAAGCAATGAACGACAAAAGATACGCCGGACAAATCGATTTTGACCGCAACTCAGATATTGGCACCACTAAAGCTTATGGCGTGAGCATTACATCGAAACAATATAATTTCACAACAAAACTGGGTTATGTATTTCCGCAACACAAATACAAAAGCCTCGGCCTTATTCTGTCTGCAGGACATTATGACAACGAAGCCTACTATGGCCTTACCAACTACGATGGCAAACAAAATACCATTTATGGAAATCTGATTTATCAATCTATCATTGGCAATACCAATCATAAGTTTAAGACAGGTTTTAGTTTTTCCAACGAAAACTACCAGGAAAAATTTGATGCTAAAAGTTTTGATCGCAACGAGATTATTCCTGGTGCTTTCTTCGAATACACGTACTCTATTTCTGAAAAATTGACTGCGTTGGCTGGGCTGAGAGCCGACTATCATAACGAATTTGGTATGGTAACCACACCTCGTGCTCATATCAAGTACGATTTTTCTCCAAGAACCAATTTGCGTGTATCGGGTGGTTCCGGATTCAGGGTAAGCAACATTTTTGCAGAGAACATTGGCGTATTTGTAAGCTCCAGAAAATATCAAATCCTAAACCCTTCCAATCAATTTGGGTATGGACTCGACCCTGAAAAAGCATGGAACTATGGTTTGAATTTCATTCACAATTTTAAAATCAATGGGCACAAAGGTTCTATTGCTTTTGATGCATACAGAACCCAATTCGCCAATCAAACCGTTACCGATCTGGATGCTAATCCGCAATCCATTCTATTTTACAATCTGAAAGGCAAGTCTTATTCCAATAGCATTCAGACCGAATTGAATTACGAAATAGTTCCAAAATTTGATCTCAGAATGGCCTACCGTTGGTTGGATGTGAAAACCAACTATCAAAACGGGCTATTGGAAAAACCATTCACAGCCAAACACCGTGCTTTTATCAATCTGGCCTACGAAACAGAAAACAAATGGAAATTCGATTACACTGTTCAGTGGTTGAGCAAAAAAAGGATTCCACAAACTAATGGCAATCCGGTACAAATGCAAATGGATGCCTATTCACCATCTTATTTTCAAATGGCCGGGCAAATTAGCAAACAATTCAGTAAACGCCTGGAAGTATATTTGGGTGGTGAAAACCTGACCAATTTTGTGCAGATGCATCGTATTATTGATGCGGCCAATCCATTTGGAGATTATTTTGATGGCTCGATGGTTTGGGGACCGGTTGTAGGCAGAATGATATATGCCGGGTTGAGGTTTAGCATTCCTTCCAAATAAATCCTTTGGCCTTTGGCTGATGACAGATTAAACCCCGGTGAAAAAGTAAAGTGCATTCAGCATTATTCTTTCATCGGGCTTTTTACTTTTCCAAAAGTTTGGAGATTGCCTTTGCCGCTACCCATCCGGTGCTCCAGGCATTTTGAAAATTGAACCCGCCTGTTACACCGTCCACATCAATCACCTCGCCGGCAAAAAAAAGATTAGGGACCTTTTTACTCATCATAGTGTGGGCATCTATTTCAGAAACAATGATACCACCAGCAGTTACAAACTCTTCTTTGAAAGTGGTCTTTCCTTTCACTTCAAAGAGATAGGCTGTCATTTTTTTAATCAGTTCATTTTGGTGCTTTGCCGATAAATCTGCCCTTCTGCAATCCTTTGGAATCTGGCATTGGTTCAGAAAAAAATCCCAAAGCCTGTTGGGTAAACCAAATGGGTTTTTATGGTACATCAAATAGCTCCCATTTTCCTGGCGCAAAAACAAAAATTGTTCTTTCAGGGATTGCTCATTATATTCTGGCAACCAGTTCACCAATATTTCAAACTGCCACTGTTTATCTGCCAACTCCCTGGCGGCATAAGCACTCAACTTTAAAACGGCGGGTGCACTCAGCCCCCAATGGGTGATAAGAACAGGCCCCTGCTGTTGCTGTTTTGAACCTACTATTTTTACCACGGCATGATGTACAGAAACGCCCATCAATTGGGTGATAGGATGTTTGGGAAGATTGAAAGTAAACAAAGAAGGTACTGGTGCGGCAATGCTATGTCCTGTTTTCAGCAACCATTCGAACATGGAGGTTTTAGGAAAACCACCACAAGCCACACAAACAAAATCCGCTTCAAAACGCTGATGATTGCCTGCCAAGACTACAAACCTATCTCCCACTTTTTCTATGGACTCTACGCCGGTATTCATTCGAATGTCAATGCCAGAACTGGCTGTTTCCTTAAGCAAACAATTGATAATGGTTTGAGAAGTATCTGTCATTGGAAACATGCGACCATCTGCTTCCTGCTTCAGCAACACATTGCGATTCTTAAACCATTCGATGGTATCGGTAGTGAAAAACTGATGAAATAATTTGCGTACAAAATTTCCTCCACGAGGATAACGTTTTACCATTTCACCTATTTCAAAACAGGCATGAGTCACATTACACCTGCCGCCTCCACTCACTTTCACCTTAGACAAAAGCTTTCCGGATTTTTCCAGAATAGTCACCCCTAAATCAGGGTTCATTTGAGCAGCATTTATGGCACAAAAAAAGCCGGCAGCACCACCACCTATCACTATGAGAGATTGCTGATTGATTATTTAAGATTGAAGATTATAGATTGAAGATACAGATTGCAGGTACGCAAATAATTCAACATTCACCACTAAACATTCACAATTCAAAATTCACAATTCACCATTAAACTTTCTTTTTACTCACTAAAAAACAAATTGGCATTGGCTGCTTCTGCCTGTTCAATGGGTGTATAGTCAGACAACACATCGGCTTTGTCTTTCCGCACACACACATCATGTTCAAAATGAACGGAAGGTTTCCCATCCTTGGTTCTTACTGTCCAGCCATCTTTTTCGGTGAAGACATTGCGCTTACCTAAGTTGATCATAGGTTCTATCGCCAGTACCATACCTGTTTTTAATTTCACTCCGGTACCCCGTTTTCCATAATTGGGCACTTGTGGATCTTCGTGAAGCTCGGTTCCCAAACCATGCCCCACCAACTCGCGCACTACGCCATATCCATGTTTGATTTCTGTATGTTCCTGAATGGCATAAGCAATATCCCCAATTCGATTGCCGTCCACTGCCTTATCAATTCCTTTATACAAAGATTCTTTGGACACTTTTATCAATTGCTTTGTAGCCGCATCTGGTTCGCCAATGGCAAAAGTATAAGCATGATCTCCATGCCAACCGTTTAGAATAACGCCAATATCTATCGCAATAATATCCCCTTCTTTCAATTCTTTTTTATTGGGGAATCCATGCACCACCACATCATTTACCGAGATACAAGAGTTGAAAGGATATCCATGATAATTTAAAAAGGAAGGTATCGCACCCTTATCCCGTATGTAACCACCAATATATTCATCCAGAAAAAGCGAAGTGATACCTGGCTGTAAAATTTTTGCCACCTCACTCAGCGTTTCACTCACCAGCAATGCGCTTTTTCGCATTTGCTCTACCTGCTCATTTGTTTTAATAAAAATCATACTGTATAAAATCTAAAAAAATAAGGGGCGAAATTAAAGAATATTGTTCGATGATGATTTTTGACAAAAATGACCTTCTTCCAATCCACCAAATAGTCGGTCGGAACTTGTAGTATCATCTCAATAAGTTTGAAAGTCCATACGTTTTTTCCTTTACCTTTTGCCTCTGCTTATTTTAGAAGTCGGAGAAGAATATTTTTAATACGGTTATAGCTCTAACATTATTATCGCTCATACTTCTGCAACATTAAATTTAGTTGTCCGAATGTACTACTTGCTTTTTTTCAATTGAGGATTGATACACTGCTGAAGGTGCTGAAAATTGCAACAAAATCAATTATTTAGGAATAGTATAAACAGTATCCTTTAAAACCGGATTGGTAGATATAGTTACTGGTGTGAGACTCAAACTTCGACTACCACTATTGTTGCCAATAGTAATATTTAAAGTATTTTGTCCCAGCAATTTCATATAATATCCGATATCACTAGAATTTGCTGTGAGACTTACACCGTTTATTTTACTGATCAGTTCACCTCTTTGTACCCCGGCCTGTGATGCTGGTGTATTGGGGTAAACATACTTTACAAATGCTACTAGAGAGGTTTTTGAAGCATCGGTCCAATAGAAATTAAGAGCCCAACCAAAGTCCACTGGTTCTCCGGAAAAGTCTGCCAGCAAAGCTTGTACATTGTCCGTCATCCAGGACCAACCATGTTCCGTATCCAATGGGTATAACACTTTATTGAAATAGACAAAAGGATCCGTGTCGGTATTTGTTGGTGGCATATTCTTCATATGGTCATTCCATTTATAAAAAATCAACAAACCATCAAAAGCAAACTGCGAAACAGTATTGATACCGGCAATAGTTACACCAGAAGATGCCTGAATGGGCTTCCAGAGAGCAGCCTCTTTTCTAATATTGTCCACCTGGCTAAATAATTTTGCTGGCTGCATTCCATTTACATTACGTGGCATGGTAGGTTCAACGAATGCTGAGGTTTGTCCTTTTGCTTCCAGTATTTTTGAAATGGTTGCTGATAATAAATAATCAGTTCTGTCTCCCAAAGGTTTATAAGCAGATAAATCATTTTCACGACTTGGTACAGCATAAGTGGGAACAAGAGTACCAGCTTGCGAAAAATCATTTCCTTTGGAATCTTTATAAATGGCCACAATCGGCTGCATGGCAAAATTCTTCAAAGAGTCTTTGGCCGTTGGAGTCAATTGGGTTGAATCATAAATCGTATTAGTCTGACCACCAAAACTGTTATAAGGAGTAACGGTGAATGAGGCAGTGAATTTCCCACCGGTATTACTACCCACATGCACTACATTCATGTAAGGTTTCAAACAAAAAGTGAGCAATTCTGAAGCAGAATAAGAATCATCAGTGGCAATAATATAGACAGTTTTCAAATCGAGATTTGCGCCTAATGGATTGATAGCGCCACTACCCAGACTACTTTTTCTACTCCAATTTCTTGAATCATAATAATTATTCATTAGAGTGTTAAAATCCAATTGAACAAAGGTGGATTTGCTTTCCACCACAGCACGGGGTGCAATAAAGGATGCCAGATAACTTGCGGCAGCCAGCGAACCGCCATGATTGTATCGAAGATCAATGATCAAATCTGTAACACCGGCTTTCTTAAACTTGTCAAAAGTTTGGTACAAACTGGAATTGAACTCATCGATAAATGAGGCATAAAAGAGGTAACCAATCTTGGTATCCTTTTTTGGGTCTATGTTATTAGGTTTGTCCTTAGGATCGCAGGAGGTAACCAGTATGGCCACTGTCAGAAATAGTGGTAAAAAAAATTTATTCATGGGTACTTAAATTAAGCTTTTGTTTTTTACAAAAACTATGACAAAGATAGAATGTTAGCTGAAAAAATATATCTTTTGACAATATCCTAAATTAATTTACTTTTCGCCAGATTTATACCCCAAAATATGGCAAAAAACGATTTAAGAAAAGAACTGGCGCTGGAGTACCACGCCAAAGGCAGGCCCGGCAAAATAGAAGTAATTCCAACCAAGGAAGCCAAAACCCAAAGAGATCTTTCGTTGGCATACTCCCCGGGCGTTGCGGTTCCCTGTTTGGAAATTGAAAAAGACATAGAGAATGTTTATAAATATACGGCCAAAGGCAATTTGGTTGGCGTGATCAGCAATGGAACGGCAGTACTAGGCCTTGGCGATATTGGGCCGGAAGCAGGTAAGCCTGTGATGGAAGGCAAGGGCGTATTGTTCAAAATTTTTGCCGATATAGATGTCTTTGATATTGAAATAAACGAAAAAGATCCGGTGAAGTTTGTTGAAATAGTGCAGGCATTGGAGCCCACATTCGGCGGCATCAATCTGGAGGACATCAAAGCTCCTGGTTGTTTTTATATAGAGCGTGAGCTAAAGAAGCGGCTGAAAATACCCGTAATGCACGACGATCAGCATGGTACAGCCATCATCAGTGCAGCTGCACTGCTAAATGCACTGGAGATACAAAAAAAGAAAATAGAGAAAGCAAAATTTGTGGTGAATGGAGCTGGTGCCGCTGCCATGGCTTGCGCTTTATTGTATCAGCAAATGGGTGCCAAACCAGAGAACTTTATCATGTTCGACAGCAAAGGATCTTTGCACAAAGGGCGTACAGGACTGGATGAAATCAAAGCGCCATTTGCTACAGCAGCTAAAGACATTTCCCTAAAGGATGCCATGAAAGGGTGCGATGTATTTATTGGACTAAGCGCAGCCAACGTATTGAATGGCGACATGGTTAAGAGTATGGCCAAAAATCCAATTGTATTTGCAATGGCCAATCCGGATCCGGAAATATCCTGGGAGGAAGCCACCAAAGCCCGCAAGGATGTCATCATGGCTACTGGTAGAAGCGACTATCCTAACCAGGTAAATAATGTATTAGGTTTCCCCTACATTTTCAGAGGAGCACTAGATGTGCGGTCCACACAGATCAATATAGAAATGCAATTGGCCGCAGTAAAAGCACTGGCAGAACTTACTAAAACCACTGTGCCGGAAATTGTAACAATGGCCTATAACAATCAAAATATGCATTTCGGCTCGGAATACATTATACCTAAACCATTAGACCCCAGACTGCTTTCCACGGTAGCACCGGCAGTGGCTAAGGCTGCCATTGAAACCGGCGTAGCCAGATTGAACATCACCGATTGGGACAAATATGCCGATGACCTGAATAAGCGATTAGGAATAGACAATATGGTGCTTCGTGTTCTGGGTACCAAAGCCAGAAACGCACCCAAACGTATTGTATTTGCCGAAGGCGAAAACCTGAATATATTAAAAGCCGCACAAATTGTGCTGGATGAAGGCATTGGATTCCCTACCCTGCTGGGCAATAGAAAAAACATAGAACAACTGGCCGATGAAAATAAGATTGATATTACCGATATTCCTATCATCGACCCAAGAAGCGATGAAGCAAAATCAAAAAGAGAGGAATATGTAAAAGTGTTTTATAGCAAAAGGGCCCGTAAAGGTTATACATTGGATGAAACAAAAAAACTGGTGCAAAACAGAAATTATTTTGGATGCATGATGGTGGAAATGGATGATGCCGATTGTATGATTTCTGGGCAAACTAAAAAATATTCGGATACCATCAGACCGGCCCTGCAAATCATCGGTACGGAGGATGGTGTAAATAAGGTGGCCGGAATGTATTTGATTATCACTCAAAAAGGACCACTATTTCTGGCGGATACTACTGTAAATATTAGCCCTTCGGCAGAAGAACTGGCAGAGATTGTGTTATTGACCGCTAAGGAAGTAGCAGCCTTTAATTTAAAGCCCAAAATAGCCATCTTAAGCTATTCCAATTTTGGCAGCAGCACAACGTCTGAAACCGAATTGATCGCCAAAACCAGAAAAATTGTAAAGGACAGAAACCCCGACTTGGTGGTGGATGGAGAAATGCAGGCTAATGTGGCACTCAACAATAGTTTGTTATCGGAAATGTATCCTTTTAGTGAACTGGCGGGTCAGGAAGTAAATACACTTATATTTCCCAACCTCACATCGGGCAATATTGCATACAATTTGTTAAAAGAAATTGGATCGCTGGATTCTGTTGGGCCAATCCTTTTAGGGCTTAAAAAACCTGTACATTTGTTACAATTGGGCAGCACGGTAAACAATATCGTAAATATGGCATTGATTGCGGTAAACGATGCCCAGATTAAATCCCGAGAAGCACAAAAGACAAAAAAATCTTTGTTGAGCAAACGAAGGAAAACTACATCATCTAAATAATAGCTTTCTTGAAATTATTAAAAGAATTTGGACAATTCATTCAGATGTTTAACGGGATGCTACGCATGCCTGAAAACAAAAAAATGTATTGGAAACAATTTATGTTACAGTGCAACGATATCGGCATCGGATCGTTGGGCATTGTTTGCATCATCTCTTTTTTCATTGGAGCTGTGTCCACCGTACAAACGGCCTATCAGTTGGTTTCTCCTATTATTCCAAAAACCACCATTGCACAAATTGTACGAGATTCCGTGATACTAGAATTTGCCCCCACGCTGAGTTGCATTGTACTCGCTGGTGTGGTAGGAAGCAAGATAGCCAGTGAATTGGGAAATATGCGTGTGAGCGAACAAATAGATGCATTGGAAATAATGGGGATCAATACAAAAGCCTATTTAATACTCCCTAAAATAGTAGCGGGTGTTATCACCATTCCTTTACTCATCATTCTATCAATGCTATTGGGTATTTGGGGCGGTAGGTTGGCTGGTTCCGCAGCAGGAATTATTGATCCGTCTATTTTTGACAAAGGACTGCTCATGAGTTTCAATGGATACAATGTTTTCTTTTCTCTGATAAAAAGTTTTGCCTTTGCATTTATCATTACCAGCGTGCCGTCTTTTTATGGATACACGGTAAAGGGAGGCGCATTAGAAATTGGTCATGCCAGTACAAGAGCGGTGGTTATTTCCTGTATCCTTCTGCTTTTGGCTGATTATGTTTTGTCCGCTCTGTTATTATAAAACAAACCGATTTATGTTAATCCACAATTATAAAAATTCATCAACGAAATGTTCACTTCATAAATAGCATAGGTTAATCTAAGTAACTATTGGAATGATTGATTTAAGAAATATTAAAAAGAGTTTTGGCAGCAAAGTAGTACTACAAGAATTGAGTGCTACTATGGAACCAGGAAAATGCAACCTCATTATAGGCGCCAGTGGGAGTGGTAAAACCGTTTTGATGAAATGCATTGTAGGATTGTTACAACCCAGTTCCGGTCAGGTTTTGTATGATGGCAGGGACTACTTTTCTATGACTACAGAAGAAAGAAAAGAAATAAGAAAAGTAATTGGGATGCTGTTTCAGGGATCTGCGTTGTTCGATAGCCAGACGGTGGAGCAAAACGTAATTTTCCCTTTGGATATGTTTTCGACCGACAAGTACGCCATCAAGCGAGACCGGGTAAGAGAAGTATTAAAAAGAGTAAACCTTTCTGAGGATGCATTTAAAAAATATCCTGCTGAGATAAGCGGTGGGATGAAGAAAAGAGTAGCACTGGCAAGAGCCATTGTTTTAAACCCCAAATATCTTTTTTGTGACGAACCTAACTCTGGTTTGGATCCGCAAACTTCTATCCTCATTGATAAACTCATAAATGAAATCACACAGGAATACAAAACCACCACTATCATGAATACGCATGATATGAACAGTGTGATGGAGATTGGCGATCATATTGTGTATATGCATCAGGGAGAGAAAGAATGGGAAGGCACTAATAAAGAAATTATTTACAGTGAGAATATAAAACTGAACAATTTCATATTCGCCTCAGACTTTCTACAGGATGCCAAGCACATGCGTATGATTCAAGAAACAGGAGAACTCCCCAAAGGTTTGGATGAAAATGTAAGAGATGCTTTGGAAATAAAACTTAATCTAGATCTGGACAAAGATGGCCAAATCGGTCCTACAGAAACTAACTTCAAAACATCGGAAGACAATAATCCATCAACCTGAAATACACTTATATTAAAATAAAATCACATAGTATATAATTCTAAAAAAATAGCGGTCACCTTAACGGTTTCCTTACTTTTGTAACCAATCAAGAAAAAAATCTATAAAATGGCGGTATTAGTAAATAACGATTCAAAAATATTAGTACAGGGATTTACCGGTACAGAAGGAACTTTCCATGCAACTCAAATGATAGAATATGGAACCAATGTGGTAGGAGGAGTTACTCCAGGAAAAGGAGGCACGACCCATTTGGACAGACCTGTTTTTAATACAGTAAGCGATTGTGTAAAATCTACCGGAGCCAATGTGAGTATCATATTTGTACCACCGGCATTTGCAGCAGATGCTATTATGGAAGCTGCTGAGGCAGGGGTAGCATTAGTGGTTTGTATTACCGAAGGCATTCCCGTTCAGGACATGGTAAAAGTGAAAAACTATCTAAATGGTTCTTCCACCCGATTGATTGGTCCCAACTGTCCAGGCGTGATTACAGCCGGTGCTTGCAAAGTGGGTATTATGCCAGGCTTTGTATTTATACCAGGTCGGATTGGAATTGTGAGTAAATCGGGTACCCTAACTTACGAAGCAGCGGATCAGGTAGCTAAAGCAGGTTTGGGAATTAGCACAGCTATCGGTATTGGTGGCGACCCAATCATTGGTACTACTACTAAAGAAGCCGTAGAACTGTTTATGAACGATCCAGAAACAGATGCCATCGTGATGATTGGTGAAATTGGCGGAGGCATGGAAGCCGAGGCTGCCAACTGGATAAAGTCTACTGGAAACAAAAAACCTGTAGTTGGTTTCATTGCAGGACAAACAGCACCTCCGGGTCGTCGGATGGGTCATGCTGGTGCTATTGTGGGCGGTGCCGATGATACTGCTGCCGCCAAAATGAAAATAATGACCGAGTGCGGAATAAGTGTAGTGAGCAGTCCGGCAGATATTGGTAAAACTATGGCTGAATTAATTAAAAATTAAGTGTAATGAAATGTCCTACCTGTACAAATATTGATTTGGTAATGTCCGAAAGACAGGGAGTAGAGATTGACTATTGCCCAAATTGTCGTGGTGTATGGCTAGATCGTGGAGAGCTTGACAAAATTTTGGACAAAGCTATCGCTAATGAAAAAGGAAGCAATTTTCAGCAGCAGGCTCCACCAACACAGTACAAGGATTACAAGCAACATGGATCTTCGGACTACAAACATCACAAAAAGCACTGGTTAAGCGACTTGTTTGACTAAGTCAATTTTTCCAAAATATCTTTATACAAGATGCTGTTTCTTTCAGGAATCAGCATCTTTTTTTTGATGCAATTGCAGTGATTAACCATATACTTGTTGCCAAAAAAATCCCCCGCACGAAGCGGGGGAACAACTATAAAACCACACCAAATCACTCCTTGAATTTCCACAGGGGTTAATCTGGCTTTTTTCCATCCAAAAAAGTATTGATCGTATTTATCTGACCCTGATTTTGATCATCGGCGGCCACTTCTATTTTACTATAATAATTCTCAACATGGGAAGTATGATTTTTCAATTCCATATTTCGTCGCACATAGGCAGGCACATGTTCGAACTCATCGGTTGGGTCATTGGAATTTGCATTGAAAGAAAGATTTCTCAATTTTTGAATACGTTCCATCTGCCTGCGTCTTTGCAATTCCTCCTCGCTTTCTGTTTTCACTGCCGCAGGCTGAAAAATAACTTTCTGCTTTTCTGGTTCCGCACTCGCTACGACTGTGGCTTCTTCCGCCATTTCTACTTTCTCGAAAACAATCATCCGATCTTTTTCTTCTACCTCATTTTGCAGCATCACCGGCAAATCCTCCTTCTCACTGGTCTCAACATAAATATTATTCGGCTTTGCCAGAAAACTTTTTGCCGCTTCTTCTTTTGGAATTTGTGGCTCCTGATCTATTGAAAACCCAGCATTGGATACTTCCATATCCTCCACAACTATTTTCATTTGGTGCTGTTCTATTATGCGCTCGCCAGGTACGGAAGGCGAATAAAAAACAGTGTCCGCATTGTTTTCTGCTATTACTTCCTTTTCAAAATTGGCTACATCATTTACAAACTTTATATCCTCTGCCTCGTTGGATAATACATATTTGACTTCGGAATCATCATTCACCACATCTTCTTCCGTTGGCATTGGTGCATCCAAATGACAAAAGTCTTCTACCAATTTAGGAGCCATTGGATCGAGCTTTAATTCAATCGGCATTGACTTATTCTCTTCATTCTTCTGTTCAGCTACAGCTTTAGGAGATACATTTTCTAGCTGTCCTTTGCTTTCTGCAATTAGTGGCATCAAAATTCTACCTTCTGCAGCTTCCTCTTTTTTCAATACAGGTTTTACAAATAATTCTTTGTTCTCAAAACCAGTAGCAATCAGGGTGATGCCAATCTGATCCCCCAGTGTTTGATCGTATCCCATACCCAAAATAACATCGGTAGTTTCTCCCGCCTGGTCCAAAAGATGTGACTGGATAATTTCTACTTCGTCCATGGTAAACTCGTGTTCTCCTTCGGAGGAATTAATATTGATCAGAATCCATTTAGCACCACGGATATCATTATCGTTCAACAAAGGAGAGTTCAGTGCTTCTTCAATTGCACGCTGTGCCCGATTTTCACCAGAAGCAGTAGCACTTCCAAGTATAGCCACACCTCCATTTTTCATCACCGTACATACATCGGCAAAATCCACGTTAATCTGTCCGGTGCTATTGATCACATCGGTAATACATTTGGCGGCAGTGGCCAATACGTTATCAGCTCTTTCAAAAGCCTCCCGCATTTTCAGATTTCCAAACTGATGACGGAGCTTATCATTACTAATCACTAAAAGTGTATCCACATATTGCTTCAATTGTTTGATACCTTCCTCGGCCTGCAGTTGTCTCTTCTTACCTTCGTAGGCAAAAGGAGTGGTGACAATACCCACGGTAAGCACCCCTAGGTTTTTGCAAATTTTTGCAATGATAGGAGCACCTCCAGTACCTGTTCCACCACCCATACCGGCGGTGATAAATACCATTTTTGTATTCACTTCCAATATACGTTTCACTTCTTCTAAGGACTCTTCGGTAGCCTGGCGGCCAATCTCAGGATTGGCCCCGGCTCCCAAACCAGAAGTTAGTTGTGGTCCCAGTTGAATTCTATTGGGAATTTGGCTTTGTGCCAATGCTTGTGAATCGGTATTACAAATAATAAAGTTTACACCATCTATATTTTGACTGAACATGTGGTTTACAGCATTGCCGCCACCACCACCTACGCCTATTACTTTTAGAATAGAAGACTGCTCTTTTGGTAAATCAAATTGTATCATAACTTATTTTTTTGGGCTTTCTATAGCCAATGAAAAAATGGGTTAGTTAGTAACCCCTTAACTTAAACGCCCTTTGATTTCTTGTTGCTTAAGCTAAGGATTAGAATTAATGGAACTATTTTTAAGAACTATTTTTAATCAACTACATTTTCAAAAATTCGGATTCTGTGCTCTTCGAATTTCAATTTGAAACATAACTCATTTACAGTTTTCCGTCTTCCTCCTCGGCAAAAATCTTGATGATACCATCTTTGAATTTTGACCAGAAATCGCGCAATGGCTGTCTGGGAGGAACACTGGGTTTCACTTCCTCTAGTAGTTCCACCTCTGGCAAAAAGATTTCGGCAGGTTCTTCTTTCTTCAAACCTACTGGCACTTCCACTCTATTGAATACTTTATCAAAAACCTTACGGTTGTTTTCATAATCATCATACCCTTTCAAAATCAATCCAAGGCATGTAGAATAAGTTGGTTTAGCTAGTTCATCAATATGTCCAGCCGCTAAATGCTCATTGGGTAATCCAATCCGGGTAGGCATTCCGGTGACATATTCAGTTAGCTGAATCAAATGTCGGAGTTGAGAACCACCACCTGTAAGCACAATCCCACCATTCAAATGGCGATTATCCATTCCTATTTGTTTTAGATGATAGGTAACAAAATCCAGAATTTCACTCATTCTGGCTTGGATAATATTCGCCAGATTTTTTACGCTAATTTCCTTTGCTGGCATGCCACGCAATCCAGGAATGGTGATATATGCATTCGCCTTGGCTTCGTTGGCCAGGGCACTTCCAAACTGAGTTTTCATTTGTTCGGCCTGGCTTTTCAAAACACCCAAACCAGATTTAATGTCATTGGTAATATTCTCACCAGCAAAAGGTATGACAGCCGTGTGCTTCAACACGCCTTCGGCAAATACAGCCAGATCTGTGGTACCACCTCCGATATCCACTATAGCCACACCAGCTTCCAAGTCTTCTTGTGCCATTACCGCGGCAGCAGAAGCCAGAGGTTGCAACACTAGGTCTTTTGTACGTAATCCCGCTTTCTCCACACTACGATTGATATTGCGGATAGCATTTTTATCGCCTGTGATGATATGAAAATTGGCACCCAATTTCACGCCACTATACCCAATAGGTCGGATAATATTGGGCATATTGTCAATAGTATATTCCTGAGGAATCACATCAATAATCTGATCGCCTGCTGGAATATAGGTTTTGTATTGCTTATTGATCAGCAAATCCACTTCCGACTGGGTGATTTCTTCTTCTTCGTTTTCGCGCACAATATCACCACGGGTCTGAAGACTTTTAATATGATGTCCTGCCACACCAACATAAACATTGTTGATATCAAGGTCAGGGTTTTTGGAAAGACAGTTTTCCAATGCCTGCTTTATGGCCTTAATCGTTTCATCAATATTCAATACCTGGCCATGCTTTACGCCATTGCTATTGGCTTTGCCAAAACCAAGTACCTCCAATTTGCCAAACTCGTTTTTCCTTCCGGCGATTACGGCAATTTTGGTTGTCCCTATGTCAAGACCTACAATAATGGGGTTTTCGGAGTTCATATATGTTGTTTTTTAGTTGTTCTATTTCCTATTATCTACTCTTTGTTTGTTCTATCTGCTAATTTTTCTTTTTCGAATCTGTTTGTTTTTTCACTGGCTCTGTACTTACTTTTTTTACGATTGCGGTGCCTGTGGTTTTTTTATTCACTATTTTTTTAACCTCCCTTTTGGGTTCTGGTTTCTTTTCTTTTGCTACTTTTTCAACAACAGGTTTCGATGCTGATTTCTTTTCCGTTGGCTTCTTCACTTCCTTTTTTGTCACAGATTTAGATTCATTCTCCACTTTTTTCTTAGCCGGTTTAGCCACCGGTTTGCTATGAACCGTTGCGCTTTTTGTTTCCTTCTTTACTGGCTCAACTTTTTTATTTGACACCCTGGCTATGGGTTTCGTTACTGTTTTCTTAAGATCCACAGGTTTTTTCACTTCTGTTTTTGCCAGTGAAGTAGCCACTACTTTTTTAGTTTCAGTAGTTGCTTTTTTGCCTTCTTTGTGTTCTTTGTTTTTAGAATTTTTGGCCGGAGTGTCTTTTGTATCATGAGCTTCCTTTACCCTGGCAGCCTTGGTGGTGGGGGATTTCTTTGCAACTACTGGCAATACAGCACTACTCAATACTGTTGCCTGTTCTTTAGTTTCACCAAGTTCATTATCCTCATCAGCACTATTGACTATTTGAGTTGAGTCCCCAATATTTTCTTTATCATCAGCAGTTAGGTTTGGTCCAGCCAGACTATCTGGCGTATACGACAAATTTTTGGGTGCCAATAGTAGCAACTCATTCGACTTTCTTGAATCCCTAAGCAGGTTCTCGATATTCTTTCGTAACTGAATAGAATCTATTTTTGTGTAGTTGCCTTTAACACCTACTATTTGTCCTTCATACTGAACATCTATTTTTTGGTACTTGTCAAAACCAGTACGTTTCAATACCTGATCGTAAAACAGCATTAACCGGTGAAATTTAGTGGAGATGTCACTTCCATCACCTAACTCTACTTTATGATTGCCCACTACGGGTATCATTTCCATGTTCCAGCAATCCTTTCCACAGCTAGTGATATCAATTTGGGCTACCTGCGCATTCCAAAAAGGATCGGACTTAATGAAAGAAGCCGTTGCAATTACATTCTGAATCATGGAGCTGTCGGCCACCGACAATACTTTCTTATCAGGATAACCAGTAAATACCGGCAAATCAAGACTTACTTTTTCAGACAGAGGAATTTGCTTCCCTGCTTCATCTATATAGAAAGAATTTCCATTGCTGGCAAACACCCTGGCCAATGGCTTCCGCTCGGTAACCATTGCATGCAATACATTGTTGTTATCGAAATACAGATCCGCATTGTAAACCCAAGCACTTTGCTCCAGCAAATCTTCTATCACCGGCAAATTAATATCTGATTTCTTCTGACCTTGTATATCCCCTTTGGTTGCCGCCTTTAAGAGACTGACGATATGCTCCTCTGAAGTAAAAAGCTCATTCGGATTGAATCCATCTATTTTTATCTGATAGCCTTTGCATACTCCAGCCTCCTGCACCCTTATGGCCGCAGTGATAATAACCCCCATACCACCAGCCACGCCTAACCACATCAGGGTTAGTAAAAATCTTTTTATGGCTTTCTTTTTATTCACTTTTTAACGAGTTAAAATTTGTTTAATCGGTTCTACTAATTTGTCGATATCTCCGGCACCGGCTGTAATCACTAATTCGCCAAACTCCATATTTCTGTTTGCGGCAAACTGATTTTCCATCCAACCCATTAGCGCTTCTTTGCTAAGTACTGCCTTTGATTCAAGTGCTGTCTTTTTCAAAATCATTTCGCTGTTTACACCCTCCATAGGCAGTTCACGTGCTGGATAAATGGGAAGTAAAATCAAATTATCAACCAGACTTAAAACACCTGCAAACTCATCTGCAAAATCTCTTGTTCGGCTAAACAAATGTGGCTGAAAAATAAGGGAACAACGCCTATCTGGAAACAGCGATTTTGCACCATTTATCAACGCTCTTAGCTCTTCTGGATGGTGGGCGTAGTCATCGATGAAAACGAGATCAGGTTTCTTCACAATGTATTCAAACCGCCGCTTTACTCCTTTGAAACCAGCTACTGCCGCTTTTATCTTCTCCTCCTCAATTTCAAGATGGTTTGCCACGGAAATGGCCGCCATCATATTCTCCACATTATGCATACCGCCCATAAATAGTTCAACACCACTAATAGTTTTGTTGTCCAATACTGCATCAAAGCGGTAGCCGCCATCCCTTAATTCAATATTGGTTGCATAAATATCTGCACTATCATTTTGCAAACTATAGCTCATTGTCCTGTCGGCTTTCATATTCAAATCCAGCCCAAACTTTTTTATCAAAATACCACCAGGCTTTACTTTTTGCGCAAACTGTCTGAAGGCATCTTTCACATTTTCTGCAGTGCCATAAATATCCAAATGATCTGCATCCACCGCTGTAATGATGGCTACATCTGGACTTAATTTCAAAAAACTACGATCATACTCATCGGCTTCTATCACACAAAGGTTTCTTTCATTGCTCCAGAAATTGGTATTGTAGTTGGCAGAAATACCACCCAAAAAAGCATTACAACCATAGCCTGTATCACGTAGCAAATGTGCAATCATGGTAGATGTAGTGGTTTTGCCATGAGTACCCGCCACACACACATTGTATGAACCCTGAGTGATGACTCCTAGGATATCGCTTCGTTTTACTACATTGTATCCGTTGGTTTGATAATATACCAATTCCTGATGCTCCTTAGGAATAGCAGGTGTGTAAACCACATATTCTACTGCTTTAGGAATCTGGTTCACATCCTCATGATAATGTACATCAATACCTTCAGCCACCAATTGTTTGGTAATGGCTGTTTCGGTTCTATCATACCCACTAACAGTTTTCCCCACTGATAAAAAATATCTGGCAATAGCACTCATACCAATGCCACCAATACCAATAAAGTATATTGATTTAATATCATTGATATGTACCTGCGTATTGCTCATTATTTTAATACTTTTAATACTTCAGTGGCCACTCTTTCATCTGCATCCGTTATGGCCAACTTTGCAAGATTCTGAATCATTTCTTGTCTTTGATTGCTATCTGCGGCCAATTTCAGTGCCATTTTCACTACCTGGTTTTTTGCTTCCGCATCACTCACCATCCAAGCTGCATTTTTATTGACCAGTTGTCTGGCATTTACTGTTTGGTGATCTTCTGCTGCAAAAGGGTATGGAACAAAAATGGCGGGTTTTTGGGTAACACAAATTTCAGCCACCGTCATAGCACCAGCCCTTGCTACTACGATATCAGCTGCAGTATAGGCATATTCCATTTTTGAAATAAACACATCGGCCCATACTGATTTATTGCGCGCAGCAATATCTTTAGCCTCGGCAGCAAGTGTTTTACCAGTTTGCCAAATCACTTGTAACCCAGCATTCAACAAACTATCCATTCCGTCAAATATTGCCTCATTGATAGACTTAGCGCCAAGGCTGCCACCAACCACCAACAGGGTTGGCTTAGTTTCACTTAACCCAAAAAATGCCAATGCTTCCTTCTTATCTATTTTGCAATTGGCTATCTGAGCGCGAACCGGATTCCCCGTAACTAATATTTTTTGAGCAGGGAAGAAATCTTCCATTCCATCTGTACCGGTAAAAACCTTAACGGCATGTTTACCGAGCATTTTATTGGACTTTCCTGCAAAGGAGTTAGACTCGTGAATAAAAGTGGGTATGCCTTTCGCCTGTGCATGTTTCAATACAGGAAAGGTGGAATAACCTCCTACGCCGATTACTGCATCGGGTGTGAACTCCTTAAATATTTTTTTCACCTGACTAAAACTTTTCAAAATTTTGAAAGGCAACCAAATATTTTTTATCAAAGAACTACGATTGAACCCGGCAATATCTATCCCCTTGATTGGGTAACCCGCCTGAGGCACTTTTTCCATTTCCATTTTTCCATGGGCACCCACAAATAGAATTTCAAGATCAGGTTGCTTTTGCTTTAAAGCATTGGCTATGGCAATAGCCGGAAAGATATGCCCTCCGGTACCTCCACCAGCTATGATGATTCTTTTATTCATCTTCAGCCTCCCTTTTTTGCGTGTCCGATTCTGTAGCGAAAGTGGCCACTTGTGTAACATCTTCCACGCTTCTAGATACACTGAGTACGATACCAATAGCCAGACAAGTGAACAAAAAACTAGATCCACCCATACTCACCAAAGGCAATGTAACACCGGTAACTGGAAACAAATTCACCGTTACAGCCATGTTGGACATAGCCTGAATCGCCAGCGTAAAACTTAATCCCAATGCAAGAAAAGCTCCAAAGGCGAATGGACATCTTTTAAATATTCGAATACTTCGATATAGAAATACCAGATAAATAAACACTAATAACATAGCTCCGATGATGCCATACTCTTCGATGATGATAGCAAATATGAAATCATTGTATGCTTGTGGCAAATAATCTCTGGTCGTGCTATTGCCCGGGCCCACTCCAATCCATCCTCCTTTTGCAATAGCGATCTTGGCCTGGTTCACCTGATACATTTCATCCGTATCTGCTTCCTTGCCTCCATAAATAAAATTCTCCACTCGTCCTATCCAGGTATCTACACGTACCAATACACCTCCAGATGCTTTTTTTGCTGCCTGTGTTGTTTCGGTGGTGTCCACGTCCATTCCGGTACTATGCCTGGCAACTGCCGCAATGATCAACATAGCAATAGGTATAGCTGCCAATCCGGCCACCAACAATAAATGTTTACCATTTACCCGGCCAATGAAGAGCAGCAACATACAACTGGCTCCCAGGAGCAAAGCTGTGGAGAGGTTGGCCGGAGCAATCAAAATACAGGTTATTCCAATAGGGATAATGACAGGAAGGAACCCTTTTTTAAAATCTTTTATCACTTGTTGTTTGCGACTGAGCAAACGAGCCAGATACATGAACAAAGCCAATTTTGCTAAATCGGAGGTTTGCATGGTCAAATTGATAATGGGCAATTTTATCCATCTGCTTCCTTCATTTATTTTAGCCCCAAAGAATAGTGTATAAAGGAGTAACGGCACACTCAACCAAAACACAACCTGCGCTAGTCTTGAATAGAATGTATAGTTCACTCTGTGGGCAAAATATATCATCGCAAACCCCATCAATATAAACACCACTTGTTTGAACAGATAAATCTCTGTATTTCCTTTATAGTTTTTATAGGCCAATGAACCGGTGGCACTATATACTGCCAATAGCGATACCAGCGTAAGTACAGCAGCCAGTGCCCAAATCACTTTGTCTCCACCTGTATGTTGGCTGACACTTTTGCCCCAATCTGCGGATGGACTATTTGTTGATATTTCAGTTGTTACAGACATCTTCTATTCAAAGGTTCTAAATTGAATTCAGGAAATTATAAATCGATTACAGCACGTTTGAACTGGGTGCCCCGATCTTCGAAATTTTTAAACAAATCGAAACTCGCACAACCCGGACTAAGCAAAACAACATCCCCCACCTCAGCATAGCTGAATGCGGCATGTACTGCTTCTGAGGCACTTTGTGTATCAATGATCACATTTACAATCCCTTCAAATGCATGATGTATTTTGACATTATCCTTACCCAGGCACACGAGGGCTTTCACTTTCTCTACGACCATTTCTTTCAGCAACTCATAATCATTTCCCTTATCCACACCTCCCAGAATCAGTATGGTAGGCTTCTCCATGCTTTCCAGAGCAAACCAGGTAGAGTTGATATTGGTAGCTTTACTATCATTGATAAATTCCACACCTCTCACGGTGGCCACTGGCTCCATCCTGTGTTCCAGATTCTGAAAAGTTTGTACAGCCTCTCGTATCTTTTCTTTTCGGATCTCCATTGTAGATCCTGCCAGGCATGCAGCCATAGTATTATATTGGTTATGTTTTCCTTTCAATGTAAAATCATACACACTCATGTCAATCGTTTCATCTCCAGCTTTTAAGTACATTTCCCCATTCGTAATGAAAGCCGTGCTGTTTTCTTTTTCCATACTAAATGTTAGTTGTTTAGAGTTAATATTGAATTGAGAGATATATTTCATAGTTATAGCATCATCTGCATTATATATAAAGCAATCGTCTGCTTTTTGATTTTTTATTATTCTAAACTTGCTGTGTATGTAGTTCTCAAAATTGTAATCGTATCTATCCAAATGATCTTCTGTAATATTGGTAAGCACGGCAATATGAGGTCTGAACTGGTCAATATCATCCAGTTGAAAACTGCTAATCTCCACCACGTAAAATGGTTTGGGATCTATTGCCACCTGTCGGGCAAATGATTCGCCAATATTGCCTACTAGTGCAGCATCCAGTTCACCGGTGATACAAATATGATTGATTAATGAAGTGGTAGTGGTCTTACCATTGCTTCCGGTGATAGCAATGATTGTACTATTCCCGGCATGTCTGTAGGCCAATTCTATCTCACTGATTATCGGAATTCCTTGGGCACGAATCTTCTTCACCAATTCATTCTTTTCAGGAATACCCGGACTTTTTACTATTTCATCTGCCGACAAAACTTTCTCTTCGGTATGTCCGCCTTCCTCCCATTTAATGTCATTCTGTTCCAATTCATTTCTATAAGCCTCTTTTAAAGCACCACCGTCCGACAAGAACACATCATAGCCCTCCTTCTTTGCAAGTACTGCTGCACCTACACCACTTTCGCCACCACCGAGTATGATTAGTCTTTTAGCCATTGTTATCTTAGTTTAAGTGTTACCAAACAAATCACTACCAGCAACACCTGTACAATCCAAAACCTGGTCACAATTTTAGATTCATGGTAACCCTTTTTTTGAAAATGGTGATGCAAGGGACTCATCAAAAGGATGCGCCGACCTTCACCATACTTTTTCTTAGTGTACTTGAAGTAAGAAACCTGAACGGTTACACTTAATATTTCAACAAAAAACACTCCGCAGAAAATTGGAATCAACAATTCTTTATGCACAATGATGGCCATCGCTGCGATGATACCACCCAATGTGAGGCTTCCTGTATCGCCCATAAATACTTGTGCAGGATAGGAATTGTACCAAAGAAAACCCACACAGGCCCCTATCATAGCAGCCAGAAAAATAGACACTTCTCCCAGCCCTGGGATGTACATAATATTCAAATAATCGGCAAATAGAAAATTGCCGCTGGAATAAGCAAAAATGCCAAGCAGTACGCCGATAAGTGCTGAATTTCCTGCACAGAGTCCATCCAGCCCATCTGTGATGTTGGAAGCATTGGAGACTGCAGTGATGATAAAAATCACAATCAGAATATACAATACCCAGGTATATTTTTGAAAAGACTCGGGTAAAAAACGCATCAGCTTAGAATAATTAAACTCATGGTTTTTTACAAAAGGAATAGTAGTGATGGGTTCCTTGGATTCCACAAAGTATTTCTGTTTGCCATTGATAGTTTTTGTTACTACACCGGGCCTGTCTGGATTTCCACTATACTCTCTTAATATTTTTACATCACTATTGAAATACAACACGGCACCCACCAAAATACCAATACCCACCTGACCTAATATTTTGAACCAGCCAGCCAGACCATCTTTATCCCCTTTTTTATAGGCTATCCCCTGCTGCGCTGCCAGTTTTTTTGCTCTTAGTTTCAAATAGTCATCAATAAACCCTATCGCGCCCAACCAGATGGTACAAGCCAGCATCAGCAAAACATATACTGTGTTTAGTTTTGCAAAGAGTAAGGTAGGAACAAGGATACCTAAAATGATAATAATACCCCCCATAGTAGGAGTTCCTTTCTTGGACTGTTCGCCTGCCAGTCCTAGATCCCGAACCGTTTCTCCTATTAGTTTGCCACGTAGAATATTGATAAGTCTCTTCCCGTAAATCATGGTGATGGCCAACGCCAACAACACCGACAACATTATACGAAAGGTCTGAAACTCCATCAATGCCCTTCCGGGAAAATTGATGTCGTTTTGCTTAAACCATTCAAATAAGTGATAAATCATGACTTTTTAAATTAATAATTAGTAATTAAGCATTAATAATTATTGATACTTACTTTTCCAACAATTGAAATATTTCTCTCAGGATTTCTTTGTCATCAAAATGGTTTTTCACACCATTTATTTCCTGATAGTTTTCATGTCCTTTTCCGGCAACCAGCACGATATCTTCTTTTTTTGCCAGACTGATTGCTGTTTTTATTGCTTCCTTTCTGTCTGCAATTGAGATACATTTTCTTCTGGTACCAGCAGGCACACCAGCTTCCATATCCTTAATGATTTCTAGCGGATCTTCGAACCTGGGATTGTCGCTGGTAAAAATCACCCGATCACTATGCTGTGCAGCTACCTCGGCCATCACTGGACGTTTGGTCTTATCCCTGTTACCTCCACAACCCACTACAGTTATGACCTGCTCAAACCCTTTTCGCAACTTTCTGATGGTCGCCAGCACATTCAGTAAAGCATCAGGCGTATGTGCATAATCGACAATAGCTATTACTTTTTCCTTAGGAGAAACCATGTAATCGAACCTTCCTTCTGCTCCGTTCAATACACTAAGAGACTTTAGAACTTCCTCACTTTTTTCACCCAGCGCAATAGCTGTTCCATATACTGCCAACAGGTTATATGCATTGAACTCTCCAATCAATCTAAAATGCACCTCCAGACCATTTATATCCATTTGCAAACCCAGCATACTGTTATCTAAAATCTTTCCTTTAAAATCACTGATTGATTTTAAAGAATAAGTTTTAATGCTGGCCTGTGTATTTTGAACCATAACCATTCCACGTTTATCATCATCATTGGTAATGGCAAAGGCATTTTTAGAAAGATTGTCAAAGAATAATTTTTTTACTCTAATGTACTCATCAAAGGTTTTATGATAATCCAGGTGGTCGTGTGTGATATTACTAAATATTGCTCCGGCAAATTCCAGCCCTTCTATGCGGTGCTGGTGAATGGCATGAGAGCTCACTTCCATAAATGCAAAGGCACACCCTTCGGCTACCATTTGTGCCAGAAGTTCATTCAAAAAAACGGCATCGGGAGTAGTATGGGTGGATGGTACTACTTTATTCCCAATCTGGTTTTGAACAGTGCTCACTAATCCGCAATGGTATCCCAATGCCGAAAACAATTTAAACAACAAGGTAGCGATGGTTGTTTTCCCGTTGGTTCCTGTAACTCCCACCAGTCTTAGCTTTGACGAGGGGCTGTTATAAAAATTATGCGCAATAACACCCGCTGCAGCTGCACTGTCAGCTACTTGTACATAAACTACATCCGAATGAAAAATGGCTGGAGGCAGTTGATACACCACCGCTATTGCTCCATTTTCTATCGCTTTATCAATGAACTGATGGCCATCCGAAACTGAACCTGCTACTGCAATAAACAAACTACCGGGTTGCACTTTGCGAGAGTCTATACAAACACGATTGATAGCCAGATCGGTACTACCTCGTACCGACTGAATCTGTGCCTTATATAATACATCCTGCAAAAACATCGTTATTCCTTTTAGAGTTTTTTCTATGATAAACTAATGACTACGGCTTGACCTTTTTTAAATAGCGACCCTGGCTCGATAGATTGAATAGCCACTTTTCCACTGCCACGCACCAGCACCTGCAAGCCCATATCTTCCAATAATTTGATCGCATCTCTTAGCCCCATACCTTTCACATTGGGCATAAATTTTTCTTTCACCACGTTCTTGGTTACGATCCTACGACTATTGGTGGCATACATATTTACCCAACTACTTTGGCTGATAGAATCCACAAATGGCATTTTCAAATATTCCAATACATTCTTAATCGCATTAGAACTACCAGCATAGAAATAATGACTACTGTCGGCATCACCCTTATAATCCTTGGGGGTTTTTCTGTCCACATACATGGAATACACTTTTGTGGCCACTTCACGAAAAACCGGGGCTGCCACCTGACCACCATAATGAAAGGCAGCACCTGGCTTGGTTCTAACAACTACTATGCAACTATATTGTGGCTGATCCGCAGGGAAATATCCTACAAAAGAAGCCTGATACACATTGTGGCCATATTTAATATTTCCATCTGCAACGTGAGCAGTACCAGTTTTTCCGGCTACTTTAAAGGGCATATCCTTGAAAGCATACTTTCCGGTTCCTTCGATAATAGCCATTTCCAAACCTTCCTTCACCGCTTTCAGTGTCGATTCTTTACATATTTCAGCCTCCATCACTTTGGGTTCAAATTGTTTCACCACCACACCCTGATTGCGAATACTACTTACCAGATAAGGCTTCATCATTTTGCCATCATTTGCAATGGCATTATACATAGTTACCGTTTGCAGCGGACTTATCTGTAATGCATAACCAAAACTCATAGTGAGCATATTCATCAGCCCGCCATTGTCCTTTGCAAAAGGTGCCACCAATGGCCTAGGAATATGAGCCAGATCCACAGGAGATTTGGTAGTGAGGTGATATTTTTTATAATAATCACCTAGTTCTGCCGGATGATTGCCAAAGGCTTTATAACCAATTTTAGCAAAGCCCACATTGGAGCTATGAGCCAGACATTCCTCTACTGTAAGAACAGATTTTGGAGAGCGTTCTGCATCAGTTACCATTCTTGGCCCCACCTGCATTCTGCCGGCGGTACCTACTTCTATCAGATCTCGTGGCTTCACAGCACCATCGTCCAATGCAGCCATCATGGTGGCTACCTTGATGGTAGATCCGGGTTCTGTTACCCGAAGGGCGTAGTTATCGTTCTCCCAATAGGTTGTATCATCCCCTTTTCTTCCCAGATTGGCAATGGCTTTTATCTTACCCGTTTTTGTTTCCATGACAATGCAGCTTCCATATAAAGCTTGAGATTGTTGCATCATCCGCATCAGGGCCGATTCGGCTATATCCTGCATATTCACATCCAGTGTAGTATAAATATCCTTACCATTTTCAGGCTCTACCTGAAATCCTTCAACCGGCACGGCACCACCGGAAATAAAGCGCACCAGTCGCTGACCATTTTGGCCATTTAGCAAACTATCATAACTCATTTCCAAACCCACATTCATCTTTTTCACTTTACCCTCGCTGGAGATATATTCCCTACTCAAACCAATAGTTCTGTTGGCCAATAGTCCAAATGGGGCAATGCGTTTACTGTACTGCTCTACAATGATACCGCTCTTGTTTTTGCCCAATTTAAGAAGAGGAAAATCGCGTAATGCTTTATAGTCTTCGAAGGGTAATTTCTTTTTAAGAGAATAGTAGCGATTGCCTTTTTTAAAAGCTTTGTCAAAATCTGCACGATAGGCTTTAGCAGATTTATCGCCAAAATATTCAGACATTTTGTTGGCAAAGGAATCAATGTATTTGTGATACACTTTGCCATTTTTTGCCACCAGGCCATCGGCTTTAAAATCTATATAGATATCAAACTGTGGTAATGAAGTACTCAACATTTGTCCATCTTCACTAAAAATGGTTCCCCTGTCTGCATTTATCTCCACAATTCTTTGATGCATACTATCTCCCATGCTTCTCCAATGGTCTCCTTGAAACTCCTGAATCACAATGGCTTTACCTACTATAAAAACAGATAATATTACTATGCCAATAAAGCATAAGTAAACCCTCCATAATATGTCTTTCTTGATCTCCATAATCTATTCCCGGTGCATGAGAATGTTACCTGTTATATTACTTTTAGAAAAAATTATTGTTCTGCGTTGGCTGTGTACCCACTTAAGGAATCCTTCAACACATAAGGCGTTTCATTCAACTCGCTCAAACCCAAAGGCTGCAAAGCCCTGGACAACTGACTTGGCTTGCTCCTAAACATCACTTCACTTTTCAGGCTTTTATACTCCCACTGCAATTCTTTTACTTCTTTGGCCATCACATTTATCTTTCTGACAGTTTTGTCGGCCATGTGACCATTGTATATATAAACGATTGCCAGAAAGGCCAGGAAAAACAGGAAAGGCACCTGTTTTACTATGGACTGATAGTTCAGCCATCTTTTCCAATCTAATTTTACTCGTCTGTTTTTCAATAACGCCATGGTATGCTGATTTAACCTATCCTAACCCAAACGCTCTGCCACCCTCAACTTGGCACTGCGTGAACGGGAATTGATTTTCAATTCTTCCGCCGAAGCAGTCACCGGCTTTTTGGTGATGATCCGAAACACTTTCTCCTTACGCACGCTGATAAAAGGATTATCATCCGCCATTTCAAAACTCCCCTCCTTAAAAAAATTCTTTACCAATCTGTCTTCAATCGAATGAAAAGTAATTACGGCAATTCTTCCACCTTCTGTTAGTAAAGAACCTGACTGTTCAAGCATTTCTTTGAGTACCTGCATTTCTTCGTTTACTTCCATCCTCAAAGCCTGAAATACCTGTGCGAAATATTTATTGGGATTGCCCTTTACAATATCCCTTAATGCATTTTTGAAACTATCAATTGTTTTGAGAGAAACACTATTGCGTATATCAACTATTCTTTTTGCAAGTGTTTTCGCATTTGTTACTTCTCCATATTTTTCAAACATCTTGTGCAACTGCAATTCGGAATACTGCTGCAAAATGTCAAATGCGGTTCTGCTTTGTCTTCTATCCATTCGCATATCCATGTTTGCATTGAAGCGAATACTAAAACCTCGATCTGCTTCATCAAACTGATGGCTGCTTACTCCCAAATCGGCCAAAATCCCATCCACATTTGTTACCTGATGCAATCGAAGAAAACGAACCAGATGCCGAAAGTTTTGAGGTACAAAAATCACTCGATGATCATTCGGGATATTTTGAACTGCATCCGCATCCTGATCAAAGGCAAACAATTTTCCTTTTTCATTCAGACATTTTAATATTTCTCTTGAATGTCCACCACCTCCAAATGTGCAATCAACATAAACACCGTCCGGCTTTATGTTTAGCCCCTCAACGGTTTCTTTCAGCAACACAGGCACATGGTAATTGTCTGCATCATTATGATCAGTTGATAACTCTGGTATTTCGGTTTTACCTTTCGACATCACTTATCAGCTTTAAGAGATTACTGCAAATCACCCATTACAGAACTGGCCAAATCACTAAACGATTCCGGTGTAAATGAATTAAAGAACTCTTTATAATGATTAGTATCCCAAATTTCCATCTTATTGCCAGCCGGCACCAACACGATGTCTTTTTGCAGATTAGCATACTCTTTCAATGTTGGAGGAAGTAATAATCTACCGGCACTATCTGGTTCTACAATGGTAGCACCATTCAAAAAATAGCGCTTGAACTGCCTTACCTTTGGATCAAAATCATTTAAAGCATTAATCTTAAGTGCGAGAGGCTCCCAAGAACTAACTGGATAAAGACTCAGGCATTTTTCAAAACCACGATTTAATACAAACCGAACAGTATCCCCCTCCGCCAACTGCTTTTTAAAGCCAGCCGGTAATAGAAAGCGGCCCTTTGCATCTACAGTGGCCTCAAACTCTCCAAGGAATCCGGTCATAAATAATGTGTTAACTATTTTACAATTCTAATCTGACACAAAATAACACTTTTTCCCACTTATTGCCCAAATTTAAGACCTTTTGATTTATCCACAAATTAAAATCTGCTGAAATGCTTTACCACAAAGGATTTCAGCCGTTTTTGTCAAGAATTCGGCATTTTGACTGTGCATATTGTGTGGATTAATTGGTGTAAAAAGTGGATATGTACAAAAAAACCTGCTTATATGAAAACCGAAATAGTATAATCCGTGAAAATTGTAGAGATTTGCTGCCTTTATTAACAACAGAACCATTTGCGATCAGATCTAAAAAAATTTTGGAGTCGACTTACATCGTTTCAACATTTTCCATTTCAGTATTAATTCATAAATAATGCATCCACAAAGCCTTTCAATAAAAGATTTCAACTACCTCCTCCCCGAAGAAAAAATTGCTTTTCACCCCTTAGAAAAAAGGGATGATGCGAAATTGCTGGTCTATCAGGAAGGGGTTATCCGGACAGATCAGTATAAAAACATAGCAGCATATATCCCGGAAAACGCATTCATGATCTTTAACAATACTAAAGTTGTAGAAGCCAGACTATTGTTCCAAAAGGAAACTGGAGGCATGATTGAAATATTTTGTCTAGAGCCTCATGAAAAATATGCCGATATCACTTCGGCTATGAACCAAACCGCATCGGTAGAGTGGTTATGCTTGATTGGAGGTGTGTCAAAATGGAAAAACGGAGTAACGCTCACACTCCCCTTTTATATTGGGGAAACCCGCTATACATTAGCTGCAAAGTTTGTAGAAAAAAGAAATGACTGCTTTGTTGTTTCTCTGCATTGGGAAGCAAGCCTGAGCTTTGCAGAAATATTGCATCATACAGGGCATGTACCACTACCACCTTATATCAAAAGGGCAGATGAGCAAACCGACAAAAGTCGCTACCAGACAGTGTTTGCCAGATTCGATGGATCAGTGGCAGCTCCCACGGCTGGCCTGCATTTTACGAATGAAGTCCTACATTCCTTACAACAAAAAGGCATTTCTAAAAATTTTGTCACCCTCCATGTAGGAGCAGGCACTTTCAAACCCGTGAAAGCCGATTCCATGCTGGAACATGAAATGCATTCAGAATTTATTGAGGTGGAGTTTTCATTTATTGAGACTCTTTTAAAAAACCTCTACAATCCGGTTGTAGCAGTAGGTACCACCTCGCTTAGAACGCTTGAAAGCCTTTACTGGTTGGGCAATATACTGATTGAAAACCCGAATGCTTTTGATACGGCAATGCCAGTTTTAGAACAGTGGATCCCTTATGAAGACACACCTCAACACAATACTGTTCAAGCGCTGGAAGCATTACTTCATTTTCTGCAAAAACACAACCATTCCAAATTATTAGCAAAAACACAAATCATCATTGCTCCGGAATATACTTTCAAAATTGTTTCCGGATTAGTTACTAATTTTCACCAACCTTCTTCTACCCTTTTATTATTGGTAGCTGCCTTTATTGGCGATGACTGGAAAAAGGTTTATGATTATGCTTTGGAAAACAATTTTAGATTTCTAAGTTATGGTGATGGCAATCTGCTTTGGAGAAATTAATCGCAATGTAGTTTCTCTATTTCAGCCTTTTACCCAATTTGTATTGCAAGGAATGAAAAGAAATAATTTTAAGTATTTATTAATAGCATAAATAAGTACCTTAGAAGTAGTAAATATTTTATTCATTATTTCAAACTGCACGTTGGATAATTTTGTACAATTGCAGGTTTCTGTTTGTTCTTCACTATTTGATTTTTGATTGTTTTTACCAAAGTTCAATAGCCATTTATAGGGTAGTATTTGATCGTTACATGCCTACTTTTTTCAATTGCCAAAAATTATTATTATAAACATTGCTTTATGGATACTGTTTTAATAACAGGAGGTTCCGGACTGGTAGGCACATCACTTACCAAAAAACTACTTGCAAGAGGCTACAGGGTTATCATTTTTTCGCGTAACCCTAGACCGTCTTCAGTGTCAAATCTTACCTATGCAAAGTGGAACCCAGAAGAAGGTGAAATAGACGAAGATGCGCTACAATCGGCAGACTATATTATCCATCTTGCCGGTGCGGGCGTGGCAGAAAAACGATGGAGCAATGCCAGAAAAAAGGAGATTAGGCAAAGCCGCGTGAAAAGCGGTTCACTTATTATATCCTTTCTAAGAAAGAATACACATCGGGCAAAAAAAATTGTGAGTGCTTCTGCCATTGGCTGGTATGGAGCGGATTCCTCTATTCCAAATCCAATTCCTTTTACAGAAGACTTTCTTCCTTCCAATGATTTTTTAGGAGAAACCTGTCAACAATGGGAACAATCCATATTGCCTGCCACCGATTTGGGGATTCCATTAGTGGTGTTACGAACAGGCATTGTATTAAGCAATCATGGTGGTGCACTCAAAGAATTTCTGAATCCTTTGAGGTTTGGTTTTGCCACGGTATTAGGTTCCGGTAAGCAAATGATTAGTTGGATACATATCCACGACCTTACAAACATGTACATTGAAGCCATGGAAAAAAAAGAATATGTGGGTGTATATAATGCGGCTTCTCCGGATCCGGCCAGCAATAAAAGATTCATTGTAACCTTAGCCAAACAACTAAAAGGAAGATATCACACTACCATTCCCATTCCTGAATTTATTCTAAAAATAGCAATGGGAGAAATGAGTATCGAGATATTGAAGAGTACTACTGTGAGTTGCAATAAGATCATCCAGGCTGGGTTTGCTTTTGAATTTCCCACACTTGAATCCGCCATTGAACATTTAGTCACTCATAGAGAAGTATGACCTAAGGTAAATTTCTTTTTACAGATTAAGCCCCTTATGATCAGGATGCCATACACTACTGAAATCGCCTATTACCACCGCATTATTGAGGTAATCCAATCGCTGGATTTTTAACATCGCAACCTCCTCTGGCCATACTTTTCGGTACATAGGATGCATGGTTCCACCCGTAACGCCGGGAGGCTTGGTAGGATCGTATTGAAAAGGCGGATCTACAATAGCACCTCTCGGATACATAATGCCCGGCACACCCCGGCCGCGCAAATCCAGATCTGTCGGATGTTCCAAGCCCAACGTGTGGCCATACTCATGAGCCGCAGTAGTGGATCCTTTATACAAATTTTCCAGCTTAAAATAACCGGTATTACAACCTAGCCCATCGACAAATGAAATATTGCCATGCACAAATTCTTCAATGCGGAAATAATTATTTCGAGGATTGTCATTGCTCAAAATTTCTTCAGGTTCTAGTTCAGGTTTGTGGGCTGCAGTAATCTTGAATCGAACCAAAAAATTATATCCATCCATTTGAATGCTAGCCTGTGGCTCATTCCACATGGTTTCAATTTCATCCCTTATTAATTCTGCAAGTTCCTCGGAGGAAGCATTTCCATAAATAAGGATGTGTGAATGAATATTGAGTTGATTATGGCTAAGAATCTCGACTGTACCCATATTTAGTTTTTAATGACTACCAAGATAAATAATCTATCAGAAAGATAGGTTCATTTTGTACATAACCCTATAACATATATTTCTTAAAGAAAATCACACTGCGGGTGGCACAATCTGCGTAATCTGTATTGCTAAACCCATGACCAGCAAAATATTCTATATACTCATTAGGTACTTTCAGTAAGTTGAGTTTGGATTGCAAGTCTTTGCTTTGCGCAATTGGCACCAGTGGATCCAGCACTCCATGAAAAATAATGGTAGGAGGTGCATTGCCCGTGGCTACTTCTACCGGACTGGCTGCTTTGTAAATTTCTGCATTATAAACGCTACCCGTCATTTTCTGTAACCATTCTGCAATTGGAATAACCCCGGAATTGATGTACCAATCCCAATCATTTATTCTAGCCGGCCCAAACAAATCTCCTACACATTTCACTTTCCCTTTTGTGCGATTTGTGTACCCATACATCAGTGCCAAATGAGCACCTGCACTAGCACCAAACAAGGCTATATTTTCCGACACCTGGAATCTGGATCGCTCGTCCACTAGCAACCCGATTGCAGACTCTACATCATCCAACAGGTTTTTTAAAATGAGGGTAGAACCATTGGCAAAGCGATAATTAATATTGATAATTGCAGCTTCCGGCCATCTGACACGAAATAAAGTCACAAAATCGTTGAGATCATTTTTATCGCCTTGTACCCAGGCCCCACCATGAATTAGAACTATTGTTTTGGTACTGGTTGTTCTCCCCGCAGGCAGATAGATATCCATTTTTTGATTCTTATCTGCCCCATAAGCTGTGTCTTTAATAATCCACTCCTTTAGATCAGATGGCTGGACTTTTTCGGGAGCATTAGGATTGTTTTCTGTTTGCTTTACGCAAGACAAAGACAGTAGTGCTGACAATAGGATTGGGATCATGAACTTCTTCATCATTTTAGTAAAAAATATTTTTGCAAATTCTCGACTTTTTGAAAATCATTATCTCAAAACTTCTGCATAATCATTCCAAATGTAGTCTGCAAAAAAAAGGCCACAAAAACATCCAGCTATAAATCACCCTTAACTATCAAAAAAATCCTTTTACTAATTCCTAATCGGTTTACCTTTTGTGATCACACTTTGCAAACGTTCCAATGTTTTTTTCTCACCACATAAGGATAAAAATGCTTCTCTTTCCAAATCAAGCAAATATTGTTCGGAGACTAAAGTCGGTTCGCTCAAGTCACCACCACACATGACATAAGCAAGTTTTCGAGCCACTTTTGCATCATGTTCAGTGGCATAGTTTCCCATCTGCATCCCATGAACACCTGCCAGCAAAGCACCTAATACGGCACGCCCCTGCACTTTGATATCTTTGCGGGGTACGGGCAGAACATAGCCTGCATCATATAATTCAATCACACTGCGTTTGGCCTCCGCAATGCGTCGATCCTGATTCATGATTATTTCATCACAACCTTTTCTATAAATACCCAGTTCAAAAGCTTCGTGAGCGGAAGTTCCAACTTTGGCTGTAGCAATAGTAAGAAATCGGTTTTGAAGCGGAATATTTTCAGGTTCTCCATATTGAACTTCATCAGAAGCTCTTAGTACAAACTCCTTTGTGCCTCCTCCACCGGGAATAATACCCACACCCAGTTCTACCAACCCAGTATACGTTTCGGCGGCGGCACATACTTTGTCGCTATGCAGACTAAGTTCACATCCTCCTCCCAGCGATAATCCATGCGGGGAAACTACCACAGGGATGGATGAATACCGCACGCGCATCATAGTATTTTGAAAGGCTCGAATTGCCATATCCAGTTCTTCATACTCCTGCTCCACAGCCAGCATAAACATCATTCCAATATTGGCACCTGCTGAAAAGTTGGCCCCATCATTGGCTATTACCAGTCCTTTATATTGCTTCTCTGCTTTTTCAATAGAAGTTTGAATGCCGCTCAATACATCTCCGACAATGGTGCCCATTTTAGTATTCCATTGCAAGGCCAATACATCATTTCCGATATCATACAGTTTACAACTACTGTTTTTCCAGATCAATTTATCCTGATAGTTTTTATAATAGATAAATGATTCGCCACCAGGGATGATTGAGTTTGCCTTTGTGGGTATATCATACACTAATTGTTGACCTTTATCAGCACCAAAAAACTTATTTTGATTGCCTGCAAGCATCTCATCTATCCAAGTGGAAACTGAAAATCCGGCAGCTTTCATGGCATCGGCTGTTTTGGCCACACCAAGCAAATCCCAGCTTTCAAAAGCCCCAATCTCCCAGCCAAAACCCGCCTTCATGGCATCATCTACCCGATATACCTCATTGCTAATTTCTGGAATCCGGTGGCTGATATAGGAAAACAAGCCATAATGAAAGTGACGGTAAAACTCCCCTGCCTTATCAGGGCTTTGTATCAGCATTTTTAACTTAGAGTGTACATCATCGATAGTTTTCACCGCATCCAAAGAAGCAAATTTAGGTTTCACCCGAGGCTTGTACTCCAAAGTTTTGAGATCCAAAGTGAGTATTTCCGACTCCCCTTTCTCATTCTTTATTTTTTTGAAAAACCCTTGCCCGGTCTTATCACCCAGCCACTTGTTGTCCACCATTTTGTTCAGCCATTCTGGTATTCTAAAAATCTCTCTGGCTTCGTCATCCGGACAATTTTCATATACCCCGTTGGCAACTTTTACTAAAGTATCTATTCCAACCACATCTGCTGTTCTGAAAGTGGCAGACTTTGGTCGCCCTATAACCGGACCCGTTAATGCCTCTACCTCATCGATCGTTAGACCTAATTTATCAACCAAGGAAAATATGGACATGATGCTAAATACACCAATCCGATTGGCGATAAAGGCAGGTGTATCCTTACAGAGAACAGTAGTTTTGCCAAGTATCACATCTCCATACTCCATCAAAAAATCTATTACCGCAGCATCGGTGTGCTCCGTAGGTATTATCTCCAATAAACGCAGATACCGTGGAGGGTTGAAAAAATGTGTACCACAAAAATGCTTATTAAAATCTTCACTTCTTCCTTCTGTCATCAGGTGAATAGGAATACCGGAAGTGTTTGAGGTGATCAAAGTTCCTGGTTTTCTGAACTGTTCTACTTTTTCAAACACCTGTTGTTTTATATCCAGACGCTCTACTACAACCTCTATCACCCAATCACAGCCACCAATATCTTTCATATTGTCCTCAAAATTCCCAGTAGTTATTCTCTTTGCCACATCCTTTGTATAGACTGGCGATGGATTACTTTTGAGTGCTCCTGTTAATGCATCATTTACAATCTTATTCTTGTTATTTCCTTCAGCAGCTATATCCAATAGTAACACCGGAATACCAGCACCGGCAAAATGACAAGCAATGCGGGAACCCATTACACCGCTTCCCAATACGGCAACTTTCTTAATGATTCGCTTCATTTATTTTTATTTTTTCCAACCTGGGAAATAATATTCCGCGGCTGGTGTTACGGCAATAATAGAATTAGTTAGCTAAACAACTAATTAACATGAAGGTAGGAATTAAGATGATTAGTATGAGGTTTCTATGGTTGATTGCAAACAAGTAATTAATAAATAAATTAAAGTGGTAGGTATAATAATTCTATTCCTGTTGAATAAATTGATCGTTAGGGATGCAAAAGTAACCCTATGCTTTAATGCCCCCATGATAGAACAAGCAAAAGCCTATGCCGCCACCCAGGGGTTGAACCTTTCCCGTCTGACTGAAATTCTCCTTCGAAAAGTGATGGACACCGATCAGCAAAATCAAATTGAGCATATACTTCTAGAGGATTGGGTATGCGTGGTGACAGAGGAAGGAAGTGAAGATTTTTATTGATGTAAATATTCTGGTCGCGGAGTTGAATAAAGAATATCCTCTTTTCATTTATGCTTCAATAGTGTTGAGCTGGATTGCGTCAAACAAGCATCAAATGGTCACTGCTGCTGTAAGCCTTGCTATCACTTACTACTTTGCTGAAAAGAAACATGGAACCATTTCGGCCAAAGAAAGAATAATCATATTAGCTGAAAAAATCCTCATATCTGATTGCGGTAATAAAGAAGTACTACTGTCGGGCAACAATAAAAAGTGAAAGAATTTGAAGAAGTAACATAGAACAGTAAAGATTTTTATGATACTGAAGTATTGAACGCCCAACAATTTTTACAAAAATTTACCTGACAACTGAATGTGATGATACATGCTTCCAAATTTTGGCGGTGAGATATTCCCTGATAAAAACAGCCCCGACATTTAGAAATCGGGGCTGTAGCAAAAAAGAAGTACACTTGCACGTTTTACTAATCTAATCCTCCTCTTCTAGTGGGAGATACTGGCTTTGGCCAATCTCTTGAATTGCCCTGCCCATCAATAATTACAGCCTTTTCACGAGATGTTTTCTCCGGATCTTCACTAGCGGCATAAGTCAGGATAGCCGTGAGCATAGCATTGTTTCTGAGATCATCAAAAACAATTTTATCATAGGTATCGCGGTTGGTATGCCAGGTCATGTTCCCATAATCCCAACTCAAGGAACTTAAAGAAAATGCTGGTGCACCCGCCATCACAAAGGATGCGAAATCGGAACCCCCTGTTCCAGGTTGGCCAGGAAAACTTGTTTCAATATGCTGACGAATACTTTGAGGCACTTTGGTGAGCCATTTTCCTAAATAACTATAAGCATTTAAAAAACCCTGTCCCTGCAAACTGGTTACACGCCCTGTTCCATTATCCTGATTAAATACTGCCTGTATGCCATCCACAATTTCCGGATGATCCTGCACAAAGGCACGAGATCCGTTCAAGCCCTGCTCTTCACTTCCCCAATGGCCTACCAGGATGGTTCGTTTTGGATTGGGATACACTTTTTTCAAAATGCGCAATGCCTCCATCATGGTAAGAGTACCTGTGCCATTGTCGGTGGCACCTGTAGCACCATCCCATGAGTCGAAATGCGCTGACAATATCACATACTCGTTAGGTTTTTCAACCCCTTTTATAGAAGCTATTATATTGAAAGCCGGTGCCACTGGTAGTTCTTTCGAATCTATTTTCATACTCAGCTTTGGTTTGCTGCCCATTGCGGTGAGCCGATAGACCAATCCATAATCCTCTAAAGACAGATCGATGGTGGGTACTTTTTTGGTATTGGCTCCAAATATTTTGTTTGCACCTACTTCTTTTGACCAATAACTGGTTACTACACCCAAAGCTCCTGCTTTCTCTAATACGGCTGGCAAGGTTCTGCTATTAAATCCAGTTTTGCGCACTCGAATGGCCCAAACAGTATTCATCGAGTCGCGTTCGCGATTCATTTTTTCCACAGACTCTTTGGTGCCAAACTCAGTCCAATTTTTATCTGGACGACCGGTTGGCTGCAACATGGAGATCATGACAAATTTTCCTTTTACAGCAGGCAACCAATTGGCAAAAGAAACTGAATCTGCCACATCAGGCAGAAGGATTGTTTCGGCTACAACAGTTTTTCCGTTGGTGCCAGGGCTCCAAGCCAACTGAGTCCCTTCCAAGGATTTTATTCGTGGATGCACCATATCGATATGTGCTGCTCCTCTTTGCCAGCCACGCCATTCTCCCCATTTTTCATTGTGCGCTTCAATTCCCCAGGATTTGTATTGAGCTATAGCCCAATCTCCTGCTTGCTGCATTTCTGGTGTGCCCACTAATCGTGGACCGATGCCATCCATTAGTTGCTGACCTAAATTTTCTAATTTAGAATTTTCATTGGCCTCTTTGATAATGGCCTTTATCACCGGATCGGTGGAGGCCGGACTCATGGCATTTTGAAAACGTTGGGCTGATAAATTAATATGAACACAAAGCAATGCAGCACCAAGCAGCACTTGTTTTTTTCTAAACATGATAATCTATTTACTTTTTGGAAAAACCGTTTAATAATAAAAAAGGTGACATATTAAAAACTCTGGTCATCGGCTGATGGGCCATAGCTACCCGGCACTTTTATATCGTTCAAACGATAATAGACTCCCAACTGAGCACGATGATGGGTGACCTGATTGAGGGTATGGCGAATGGCTTGATACTTAGTCCAGGTCACGATGATCTGATCTTTGTATGCCAGGCTCCAATTGGGCTCCAGGTCTGCCTCAGTGGCTGCATCCAGTGCAGAAATAGTGGCCTGGTAATCATTTTCAATTCTGTCCAGCAATTGTTGTTTGTTTTGAAATGGAACTGACGGATCTCCTTTCCCAAAATCTAACACTTCGGTGGACAGAATGACTGGTGTCCATCCAAAGACTTCTGCAATATGCTGTGCCAAAGGCATTAGTTTCATGCTTTTGGCATGTGGGGTATAGTCGTTAATTCCTTCTGGAAAGTTTTCGAAGAATTTCTTAGTGGTAGCATACTCCAATGCAAATTCTTGTTTCAATTGTTTTAGCGTATCCATATAAACTGGTTTTAGATAAATGATAAAAGCCTCAAGATAACATTTATGATGAGGAGAAAAAGAGAATTATTATGAATGGCAAAGAATGATTGATGGACTAAGTCGGGAATATTCAATAATGGATTATGAAATAGGGAAGAATAGGTAGGCTGCCATCTGTAGCACATTTGAACGGAGCGACGCAAGACAGATGCCAGATGTTCTGCTGTTGGTTAAATAAAAATTGATATTCGTGTTGTATTATTTAGAAGCAAAAAAACTTGTAAGTTTGAAAACGTTAAATAATTTATGATGGATAGAATTGCCACAATGCCTTTTTGGGAACCAGTAAGAATAGACAAAGTGGGTGTAGAAGAGAGGGCTTCCAGATTTACTAAACGGAGTATTAAAAAGGAAACCAAACTGAACGGTTTGTTGTTAACACTGAACATGATTGACCTGACAACACTGGAAGGCAAAGATTCGGAAGGAAAGGTGAAGCAGATGTGTTATAAGGCGGCTCATTTACACGATGCTTACCCAGGCTTGCCTACGGTAGCGGCGGTTTGTGTATATCCGTCGATGGTGGCTCTGGCAAAAAAATCGGTAGCCGATTCGGGTATTAAGGTGGCATCGGTGGCTACTGCATTTCCAAGCGGGCAATCTTCATTAGCCATCAAACTAGCTGAAACAAAATTTGCAGTAGAAGAGGGCGCCGATGAGATAGATATGGTGATTAGCCGGGGCAGGTTTTTGCAGGGGGACTACAATTATGTGTATGATGAAATAGCCGCCGTGAAGGAGGCTTGTGGTGCAGCACGATTGAAAGTGATTCTGGAAACCGGGGAACTGGTAACTTACGATAAAGTAAGAAGAGCTAGCGATATTGCGATTCATGCCGGTGCGGATTTCATCAAAACCTCTACTGGCAAAATCAGTCCGGCCGCCACCATGCCCATCACACTGGTGATGCTGAATGCTATTCGGGACCATTATTACAAAACCGGAAAAATGGTAGGTATGAAACCGGCTGGCGGTATTTCCAAATCCAAGCTGGCACTGCATTATCTGGTGATGCTGAACGAAGTGCTGGGAGAAGACTGGATGAACAATCAGTGGTTTAGATTTGGAGCCAGTAGCCTTGCCAATGATGTACTCATGCAGTTGGCAAAAGAACAAACCGGGGTCTATCAGAGCAAGGATTATTTTTCGGTTGATTAATTTCGAAAAATTTCTGCGAACCCATTCTGCAAATCAAAAACTTCTTCAGAATAAAACTCCTGAAACGCAATATGTCAAAATCAAAATCCAATACGCTTAAACTAAAATTCGACAGTGCCAGAAAACTTGCTCCTGCATTGGAGAATACAAGTGCAGCCAAAATCAATACACAGTACAATCTTTTTATCAATGGTAAGTTTGAAAAACCATTGAGCAAAAAATACTTTGATACCATCAATCCGGCTACGGAAGCAAAGCTTAGTGAAGTGGCCTTGGCCAATGCTGCGGATGTGGACAAAGCAGTGAAGGCGGCAAGAACGGCTTATGAAAAAGTTTGGGGCAAAATGCCTGGAAAGGAACGTGCCAAATATATTTTTCGTATTGCCCGCATGATTCAGGAAAGAGCCAGAGAGTTTGCCATTATTGAAACACTAGATGGCGGCAAACCAATTAGAGAAAGTCGCGACTTTGATGTACCTACGGCCGCCAATCATTTTTTTTATTATGCAGGATGGGCAGACAAATTGGAATATGCTTTCCCTAACCGAAAAGTAAAGCCGTTGGGTGTAGCAGGTCAGATCATTCCCTGGAATTTCCCATTGTTGATGGCTGCCTGGAAGATAGCCCCTGCATTGGCTACAGGGAATACGGTGGTGCTAAAGCCCGCAGAAAACACACCACTTACCGCTCTGAAACTTGCAGAAATCATGCAGGAAGCAGAACTACCACCAGGCGTTGTAAACATCCTCACAGGGGCTGGCCAAACAGGTGCCGCCATCGTAAACCATCCCGATATAAATAAAATTGCTTTTACCGGCTCTACCGAAGTTGGCAAACTCATTCAACAATCCATAGCCGGCACGGGCAAGAAAGCCACACTGGAATTGGGCGGCAAAGCGGCTAATATAATTTTTGATGATGCGCCTCTTGATGAAGCCGTGGAAGGAGTGATCAATGGTATCTTTTTTAATCAGGGACATGTGTGCTGCGCTGGTAGCAGATTGTATGTTCAGGAATCGGTATATGAGCAGGTGATCCAAAAACTTAAAGACCGATTAGAAACGCTGATAGTAGGAAATCCATTAGATAAGAACACTGATATTGGTGCCATCAATTCTAAAGAACAACTCGACACCATCCACAATTACCTAAAAATTGGTGAGCGTGAAGGTGCCGAAATGTACCAAAGCAAGGCACCGCTTCCGTCCAAAGGGTTTTATTGCCGGCCAACTATTTTCACCAATGTGGCACAAAGTAACCGAATTGCACAGGAAGAAATATTTGGCCCCGTGCTGGCTGTACTTAGCTTTAGAACAGATGATGAAGCCATTGAAAAAGCCAACAATTCGCCCTACGGTTTGAGTGCAGGGGTGTGGACGGACAAAGGGTCCAAGATTTTTAATATGACCTCCAAACTACGTTCCGGCGTGGTTTGGGCCAATACCTTCAATCAGTTCGACCCCGTATCCCCATTCGGAGGATACAAGGAAAGTGGCTATGGACGGGAAGGTGGCTTGCATGGGTTGGGTGGGTATGTGGAGGTTGGTTGATCGGTTGGTTGATCGGTTGAAAGATTGAAAAATATATTTCAGGATTTAATGTTTGTTAAAAAAGACAATTGAGCAAGATTAATATATTTAGAATTGATAAAACACAAGGCAATTTGGTTTTTGAACTGTTTGATAAATACCGTGTGTTTTACAAACAACCTTCTGACATGACGGTTGCTCAAACTTTTATTCAAGACAGATTAAACAATCATGAATCGGTCATCTTTGTGGCTTCTTGTAAGGAAACCCAACAACCCATCGGTTTCACCCAACTGTATCCCAAATATTCCTCGAAACGCATAGAAAAAAATTGGATATTGAACGACCTCTATGTGGAACAGCACTATAGAAAAAAAGGAGTTGGCGAAGCACTCATCAACACCGCATTGGTTTTTGCACAACAACACAATGCCTCATTTGTAGAAATTTCAACTGCTGTTGATAATTCTACTGCCCAAAGTTTATACGAAAAAATTGGCTTTGAAATGCAAAAACCCGATACCGAATTTTTCACTTACCAAATTAAAACAAGCACTTTGTAATGCCTAATCAAATCAAAAAAATCATGAACCCAACAATAGAACATATACCATCAGTATTGCGTCGCACTCTTGTACTGGAGTGCAAATAGCACAAAAAACGACTGAATCTACTTGAACTTTTTGAACCGCTTGAACATCTGAAACTGAAATAAAAAAACAATGACCCGATTAGAAATTTTGAAAACATATAAAATATACGTGGGTGGAAAATTTCCACGTACCGAATCAGGCAGATATTATAAGGCTGTTGATGCCAAAGGAAATGCACTGGCCAATGTATGTCTATGTTCACGAAAAGATTTTCGGGATGCTGTAGTTGCGGCTAGGTCAGCATTTGCAGACTGGGGAAGCCGTGCGGCTTTCAATCGTGGGCAAATTCTATATCGTATCGGCGAAATGCTGGAAGGTCGTAAAGCCCAGTTTATGGAAGAGCTGCAAAAACAGGGTTCAACTAAAATAGCTGCCTCCAAAGAAGTGGAACTTTCTATTGACAGACTCATTTATTATGCCGGCTGGTGCGACAAATATCAGCAGGTGTTTAGTGCTGTGAATCCAGTGGCATCACCTCATTTCAATTTCTCCACTCTGGAGCCCATGGGAGTGGTGAGCATTATTGCTCCTCAAAACAATTCATTGATTGGGTTGGTTTCTTTAGTGGCATCAACCATTGCAGGTGGCAATACCTGCGTCGTTTTGGGATCCTATTCCAAACCACTATCGGCCATCACATTGGCAGAAGTGCTGAACTCGTCGGATGTACCGGGAGGAGTAGTGAATATTCTAACCGGAAATCCGACAGAACTGGCTTCCTATTTTGCCGACCACATGGATGTGAATGCCTCTATTTATTGCGAAAAAGAAGCGGACATACAAAAGCTATTTCAGCAAAAATCTGCGCTGAATATGAAGCGCATCTTTTTGTATCATAAAGAAAACTGGATGGATGAGACTACCCAATCGCCTTATTTCATTAATGATTTGCAGGAAATAAAAACCACTTGGCACCCAATAGAAAATATAGGTGGTGCCAAAGCCGGCTATTAGAAAAGCAAGATGATTTGAGCGTTTATGTGGGCTGCTCCATATTCCACATTTGAACTGAGCGTAGCAACAAAGATGCTTATGTTTTGTGCTTGCTAAAAAATAAGAAATTTCGGCCAGGCTAATGGTCAATAATAAATAGGCCTTTTTGCGCTATAGTCCTCGCCCACTACTGTCTATATAAGTTTCCAGTTCCTTATTAAAATCTTCTTCTTTGATTAGATGTTCTAGCGTAACAGGCATCCTGTAGTGCCAATAATGATTGGGGTTTGCGGGTATATTGATCCGCTCATCCTCAGGATTTGCTACTCTAAACTTTTCGCTCATTCCCAGTAAATCCTGAATTTGGAAAATACTCCACATAGCAGGCGAATAAAGGTGTTGCAAAATAATGGATCGGCAAACCCAGGTTTCGCAATGCTCGGGCGCATCGCCTTGTTGTCCCATTTCATTGTTGAAGAATCGCTGCGTGGCAGCACTGTCCTCTTCCCACCAACCGCGCACGGTACTCATGTCGTGGGTGGAAGGAGTAACCACTGACAAATAAGGGGCATGAGCAGGATTAAAAAACTCAATCCCCGATCGCTTGGGCATTCTTTGAATTTCGAGACTCAAAATCCCCAGTTCATTCATCACTACCGGAACTGTTTCGGGGACCATTCCCAAGTCCTCGCCACACACCAGCATATTTGTAACTGCCTTTAACTGGGGCAATTTTTTCATCGCTTCTATGCGCCAGAAATAGTTCTGTCTGAGATAAAAATAGTCGATGTACAACTCCCACATGATATCACGAATATGAGGCATCAGATGTCTGAACGAACTGGTTTGGTCAATGCTAATTCTAAAATTATACTGTGTTTTATCGCTACCTGGTTTTTCAAATAACAGCACATTACTGATCAGTTTATACAAGCCGGTCCGTATTCCATCCAAATCTTTTTCCGGATTTGCATTTAAAAATTGCTCCACCTTTCTTTGAGCATTAAACTGAGGTAAAAGCAAATATTGAAAAGGTCCGTGTCTTTGCAGATAAAGCTCTTTCACTAGGGAAGCCTTATCACCAAACAGTTCTATAAGCACTTCGTCTGTAATATAGGGCGTACAAAATCTTTCATAATCGAACCACACACCTCTATCATTAAACTCCTGTACGTGCATAGCAATACAGGGATCAAACACCCCCATAGTTCCCTCCAACTGATCAATGGGGATACTCCATATTCTGAAAAACCCCAGGATGTGATCTATTCGAAAGGCATCAAAATAGTGACTCATTTGTGTAAACCGTTCACGCCACCAGGCAAAGCCATCCTGTTGCATACGTGGCCAATTGTAGGTAGGGAAACCCCAGTTCTGTCCACTGATAGCAAAATCATCGGGTGGTGCACCAGCCTGCAATTCCATGCGATAAAGTTCAGGCGACACCCAGGCATCACATCCCGTTCTGTTTACACCAATGGGGATATCGCCTTTTAATACTATTCCTTTTTCATGTAAGTATTGGGCTGCATTGCGCAATTGCACATGCAAATGATATTGCACAAAAAAATAAAACTCACCTTCTTTACGAGCTTCTGAGTCAGCTGTAAATAACTGTTCTATACTTGCTTTATTATAGTCCTTATCTGCTCCCCACATTTCGGGGTTTGCCGTATGGTGCTTGTCTCTAAAATAACAATAAGCGGCATATTGTGTCAACCAGATTTTATTACTTTCAAAAAAGGATTGATAGTCATCTGTTTCAAAACAGGCTTTGCTGTCTGCATCGTAAAATTGGTGTAATACATTTAATTTCACCTCCAAAACCCTTTCATAATCAATCTTATCCAATTTGTTCAACTCTTTTTTGATTGATTTCAGCTCAGAGAGCAAGTGTTTATGATGTTTGCCAGCAATTGTTTCCAGGTTTATGTAAATAGGATGTAGGGCAAAGGCAGAAATGGCAGAATAGGGGTAAGAATCGCGCCAGGAAAAACTTGCTGTGGTATCATTAACCGGCAAGATTTGAATCAGCCTCAACCCTGTTTCGGCTGTCCAATCTGCCAGTAGCTTCAGGTCGTTAAACTCTCCTATCCCCAAACCAGATTTACTTCTAAGACTAAATACAGGAATAGACACACCAGCAGCACGCCAAGTATTGTCTGCCACATTTAGAAAACCATCCTGCAGATGAATCATTTTTTGTTCCTCTGGCTGGTCAAAAGAAATTCGGTTATCCCCATTTTCATATCCAATAAATTTCCCCTTCTTTTTGGTATAGATTCCATACTTGTAGGCAATTGGAAATTCAATACCCGTAAGGTTCAGATCAGCCAGCCAGGAGTCTCCGTCAAACTTCAAGATTATGGGTTCCTGCTCATCCCAGTTTCCAAGAGGGGCCACATTTCCTAAAAGACAAACCACTTCTCCCTTTTTAAGGAGTGGTGCTTTGATTCTAAATCTATGCGAAGGTCGACTAGTAAGATTTTCTTTGGAAGATTTATGACGAGGTAATAAAATCTTTTTAAAAGGCTCGGTAAAAAAAACATTATCATACAATCCTGCCGCGTTCCATACATCATAAATGGAATAAGCACTAAAATTTTCATTTAAATGAATCTGTCGAGGGAAGGGTGCTTCTTCCACAAATTCACCATCCAATGTTTTTAGTAGGTAGGCATATTGAAGAATTCCTTTTTTCCATTCTTTGCTATTGATTTCAATCTCCAAGTGCCAATAATCAGTATTCAGGTAGCGCATCACCACCGGATTCTTATCTTTGCCTAATACAGCCGCCGTTCCTTTTACAAAAAGGGATTCTCCATACTTGGTATGGTATCTTAAAAAAAAAGTACATTTCATTCTGGTGAATCGTTAAGATTTCAACGTGTACGATATACACATTACGAATGTATGGAAACTAATTATATTTCAGAAATAAAAAATAAAATTTATATCCTTACACATTTCTAAATCTCTTACCCTAAATTTGCATCTAAACAAAAGTACTATGTCATCAGCAGGAAAAAACAAAGGATTAATGTGGGTTTTATTTTTTATTGCAACCGCTGCATTTCTATTTGCATGGTTTGTACATTGGCCTTGGCTTACATTGATACTTCCTTTTGTTACAACATTTTTTGTAAAGGCTATGGATATCATTTAAATCGATTCTTCGAATATTTTTTAGACCCCTGATTTTTCAGGGGTTTTATTTTACCTGCCTGTTGCGTTTAAACCACCCACCTCGTTTTGAATATTGACACACTAATATTCAGATTTAAACCACCACTTAAATGAAGCACACAAAAGCACTGATTGCCTTTTGCTGCCTACTAATTTTTATGGCATGTCGCAAAGAGGACAAAAAGCAACAAATGGGATATGCTCCTATCTATGGGAGTGAGGCAGACCTGTACACTATTTCAATGACTACACCCCAACCGGTGGAGAACGGTGGCAAAATTTATGTTTTGGGAGATACTTTATATCAGGTAGAAAGTGGCAAAGGTGTACACATGACAGATATTTCTGATCCTTCTGCCCCACAAAAAAAATCCTTCCTAAAAGTGCCAGGAGCTCAGGAGGTAGTGGTAAAAGATGGTTTGATTTACACGAACAATTTAAATTATCTGGTGGTACTTCAACTAACTGGGACTAGTGTAAATCTGCTAAAGAAAATACCGGCCTTTCAGAACATGCACCATCAAATTGTTCCACCAGAAAGAGGCTGGTTCGAATGTCTGGATAAAACCAAAGGAACCGTAATTGGTTGGGAGAAGAAAATGCTCACTAATCCTAAATGCCACTACTAACCCATCCGCAACCTTTTTAGCTATAAAATATTAAATCCAATCCCCTACAATGAAACCCAAAATTTTAATTCTATTACTTGCCATCAGCTGGATATTTCAAGCCTGTGAAAAAGGGGACTCAGCAAATACCCCTTCCAATAATGCCTCTGGTGCAGGTGGCTCCACATCAAGAATGACTATTGCCGGAAACTATTTATACATAGTGAGCACTTCATCATTGTACACCTATGATATTAGTCAGCCTTCAAATACAGTTTTAGTAAGTCAGCAGCCCATAGGCTGGGGAAATATTGAAACCATTTTTCCTTACCGAGACAAACTCTTTATAGGTTCTCAATCCGGTATGTTTGTTTTTGACAATAGTGATCCTAAAAAACCAAAATTGCAGGGCCAAGCGCAGCATTTACGTGCCTGTGATCCGGTGGTGGCAGATGACGATTACGCCTATGTGACACTAAGGAATAACAATACATTTTGTGGCGGCACTTTGAACCAGTTGCAGATTTATGACATCAGTGGGATAAACATTCTTTCTCCAAAAATGATTGGAACTCTGGACATGCCTGAGCCTCATGGTTTGGGACAAAGCGGCACTACATTATATGTATGTATGGGCATAAACGGTCTGAATGTAGTGGACATCACTACCAAAACCAAACCCGTATCACTGAAAACAATAACAGGAGAAAACTTCGTGGATGTAATACCTTATGGCGATTTGCTAATTGCTTTCATCAATGGTGGTGTTGCTTTGTACGATATATCCAACCCAACCAGTCCTCTAAAACTATCCACCATTAAAAACTAAAGGAATGAAAAAATTATTACTCTATACTATTCTGACTATTGGACTCAAGCAGGTTCAGGCGCAGGATATTATTTATCTAAAAAGGAATGAACAGATTAAAGCAAAAATCACGGAAGTAATGCCTGATTTTGTGAAGTACAAAAAATTTGACAATATTGACGGACCCAATTATTCCATTGCTACAAAACGTATCGACTCTATTGTGTATGAAAATGGAAGTCGAGATATTTTTGGTTTTAAAGGAAAAAAGATATCTCCAAAAACAATGGCAGAAATAGACAGATATAAAAACCTGCCAAACAATGCCCTGTCAGCAGGATTTGACCTCACAAAATTTATCGACGACCTGCCCTTAATGGGCATCGACGAGGATCAGACACCCAATGCGGGCCTGTACTTAAGCTTTGAGCGATTTATTTTTAAGCAAAAATTCAGCATCACCGCTACGGGATTTTCATCCTGGAACCGAACATTTAATGGCGTTGCCTTGTCAGCAAAATTTTACCCAAAAAATACAGGAAAAATAAGAATAGGCTTTGGCCCGTTTGCCAACTATAGTGAGCAAATGCACACATACTATTTCTATTCAAACAATTCAGAAAACTGGAGTCCAACTTTTTCCATGAAAAGTAAAACCAATGTCACTTCTTTAGGTTTCAGCATGTCCCTGCTTGCCAATGTGAAAAGAAACATATTTCTACAGAGTGAACTGCTGTTGGGTGGCATCGTTGATGAGAAAGTAAATAAAAACAATTTACCAGAATATATGCACTCTTACGACAAGTTCACAGACGACCCTATGATTGGGCTTAGACTGGGACTTGGCTATAGATTCTAATTTTTTTACCTTTACAATCAATTATTATGAAAACTATTTTATTTTTTGCACTGATCGTTTTCGGCACTTCATTCCTTTCTTGTTCTAAGAAGGCTGATCAAAGTCCCATGAGTCAGGCTTTCTCCGACTGTATTTATAAAAGAATTGAAGAAATTAAAAAAGAACCTGTTCGCAATCCGGCTGCCAGTATCTGGCAATATACATACAAAGGCAAAACCGTGTATTATGAGCCATCATATTGTTGCGACTTTTACAGTACGCTTTATGACAGCAACTGCAATATTATCTGCCACCCGGATGGGGGCATTGCAGGAAATGGAGACAGGATGTGTACAGATTTTTTTGATGAGCGTTCCAATGAAAGACTGGTATGGAAGGATGATCGAAAACAGAAATGATTAGGATAAAAAAAAGTCGGGAACACTGTGATCCCCGACTTTTTATATAAAAGTTTGAGTTATTTCTTTTTTGCCGCCTTGGGAGCGAACATGGCCAACATTCTTCGGCCTTCCAGTTTTGGCATGCTTTCCAAGGTTCCAATTTCGGCAAGCCTTTCAGCAAACTTAAGTAGGAGTAATTGCCCACGATCCTGAAATTGAATGGCACGTCCTTTGAACTGTACATAAGCTTTTACCTTGTTGCCATCTTTCAAAAACCCCTCGGCATGTTTGGCCTTAAAGTCAAAGTCATGATCATCGGTATTAGGTGTAAAGCGAATTTCTTTAATTTCAGTGGCTTTACTTTTTGCCTTCATCTCCTTTTCCTTTTTCTTCTTGTCGTAAAGGAATTTGTTGTAATCAATGATTCGGCAAACGGGAGGGTCGGCGGTTGGTGAAATTTCAACCAAATCCAATTCCTGTGACTGAGCAATCTTTAGTGCCTCCTGGGTGGAGTAAATACCAGCTTCCACATTTTCGCCAACAAGTCTTATTTGAGGCACTCTGATGTGGTGATTAATTCGGTGTTCGGCTTCTCTTTGTGGTAGTCGTCCTCTGAAGTTTCCTTTGTTAGGCCGGTTGCCTCCTGGTTTGTATGGACCACCGGGTGGACGATTAAAAGTTGGTTTTTGCGGTACTGCCATCTAAAATAAATTCATCATACTTCTTCCCGTAACAGAAGCACTTAATATTATTTTGTTTTTGAAATGCCATACGGGTAGGCAAATAAAAATTTTTGCAAAGATTGTGAATTATACTCAGTAATTCAATTTTATTTTCATTCGGTTGTTTAGGCAACTAAATAGACTTTTTATTATTCCTGTCCGGTAAAAAATATACTCGCATAATAGTGCCTCAATAGCACTGCCTTTTCAGCGATATTATTGCAATAATCAGAAAGTAAGCCCCTCTTTAATCAAACAATGATGGGATTGGAGGC